>ENA-OURN01000010-OURN01000010.1-human-gut-metagenome-genome-assembly--contig:-NODE-10-length-141825-cov-97.7104_pt1 | contig 141825 bp, 111 predicted proteins | sample MGYA00242099_ERZ508987 | MGnify/ENA primary metagenome ERZ508987 (study PRJEB26280, sample SAMEA2531405) | human gut metagenome | biome: human gut; feature: human-associated habitat; material: faeces... | reverse complement strand
AACCAAAACTCTCAAACAAGTGAGTTAATATTGGAACATAGAACTGGACACCCTAATTTTCTACTCAACATATTCAAGAAGTCTACTTGACAACAGTAAGCGTTTGATTGCAAACCGTGAAATGAATATCAAGACCCTCATAAGGCATTCCATAGACCTTATGAGGGTCTTTCTGGTAATGCGGACGGGGATCTTGGGCAAGTACCTCTTTCAATATTTCAATCTTTTCTGCATTCAATCCCTGCAGACGCAGATGCCTGTCTACATCTTCAGAAATCTCTACATCAAGTTTCTGCCATTTGCGGTCATCAACAAAACCGCTCCTTGCCCCAGTATGAGAATCGGCATACACCACATACGGCTTGATGTCAAATATCGGTGTTTTGTCCATAAGATCAGCTCCCTTAACATGAATGACAGGACCATGAGGAGTCTCCCATTCGATATGAGAAATTTTTACCGATGAAAGACCTATATTATTGGGACGGAAAGGACTTCGAGTGGCAAAGACACCCACTTTCTCATTGCCTCCCAACACAGGAGGACGAACAACCGGACTGTGCGCTTTGTGCCTATTGGCAGAAAATTCCCAAATCAGCCAAAGATAATCAAAGCCCTCCATGCCACGCAGCGCATCAGGGTTACGAAATTCGGGTTCAAAAACAATCTGTCCTTCCAGTTCTGCTACCAATCCAGCCTGTTTGGGTATGCCAAACTTGCTACTGAAGGGAGAACGAAAATATGCTATTGGTTTTATCTCCATATTTACTAATTATTACACATTAATTATATATAAGACGAAAAAAGCCAAGAATTATTTTGCCGTATGCACAAAATAATGTACCTTTGCAGACAGAATAAAAAAACAAAAAAGAAATGAAAATACAAAGACCATCGTATGAAATCTGGTTACAGAAACCAGGTGAACTCGGTATCTACCAGCAGATAGAACGAGCAGGAAGAGTATGCTATAAAAGTGAGAACAATACCACTGTGAATTCTGCCAAACCTTTCGTGGATCGGATGGTGCAGAGTGAACACTTTGCCATGCTGGAACATGGAACCGTGTATCTGGTATGCAAACATGGAGAGTTGCCGCTTTATACCCACAACAAGTTCTCACGTCTGAAAACTTTAGACGGCAAAGACTATATTACAACCAATCTCCGAGTATTGGCAGAAAACAAGGCGATGGATGATTTGAAATACCTCAGCAACTATGAAGAAGGTAAGCACGAACTCCGTATTACCGTTCATTTTACTACTCAGATTTCCATAACCCGAGAATATAACCGTCATCGTGCCAACTCTATGGCAGAGCAGAGTACCCGATACTGCAACTATTCGAAGAATAGGTTTGATAACGAGATTACCATCAACCTGCCTACATGGGTAGAAGCAGAAGGGTTCGATGGTTCACAAGATCCCAGCGACTACAGAATAGAAGATATGTGTGCTGACATTGCAGAAGGAAGAACTGCAGAATGGAGTAAACTCACAACTTGGATATTCGCCAATCAGGCTGCCGAATATGCCTACATGAAACTGATAGAGGCAGGTTGCAAACCACAGGAAGCACGAGCCATCCTACCATTGGACTGCAACACAGAACTGGTTCATACCGCTTTCGTGAGTGACTGGAAACATTTCTTCGACCTTCGCGCATTAGGTACTACCGGTGCACCACATCCTGATGCCAAGATTTTAGCCTTGCCACTGATGGAAGAGTTTAAGCAGAAAGGTTACCTCTAAGGTTAAAAAAATATTAAAGCACCCTTTCAAAATAAAGATTTTCTATTCTTTTGACATAACGAATAGATATATTTTGTATTTTTGCAGTGTGTTTTTCATAGTATTAGATTTAAGGTTATCAAGATTGGGGCTACGGCGGTAGCCCTTTTTTATTGTCTTTTTCAGCCTTACCTCTCTATTTTTTGCCGATTTTGCCACTTATTACCCCCAAAAACGCATTTTTTTTGAAGAAAAACAAAAAAAGTTGGCAAAAAATTTGGTGGAACCAGAAAATAGTAGTACCTTTGCAACCGCTTAAGAAAACCAAGCTATAGTCATCTAGACTAAAACAATGGAGAGATGGTAGAGTGGTCGATTACAACGGTCTTGAAAACCGTCGTACCGAGAGGTACCGGGGGTTCGAATCCCTCTCTCTCCGCAAGAGTCTTCTGAAAGAAATTTCAGAAGGCTTTTTTATTTTTCATATCTGTATATTTCCTTCATATTCATTCACCATCTCCATTACAAGAAGACTTCAAATGCAAAATTATGCTATATTATTTGGTCATATCAAAGAAAACATGTAACTTTGCTAAAAAGTAAGCTATATGCAAGAAAAGACATGACAATGATAGATCGCTGTTACATAGAAATCACTAATACATGTAATCTCAACTGCCACTTCTGTCCAAAACATACAAGGAAGAAAAGACAGTTGAGTGCTGAGGAATTCGACCTGCTCACCGACAAGATACGCGGGAAGGTCTGTTTCCTATATTTCCACATTATGGGCGAACCCCTACTACACCCTCTTCTACCCGAGTTTATCAATATGGCAAGAGAGAAAGGTTTCAAAACCGTACTTACATCCAACGGCACTCTGCTACCCAAAGCTATGGATCTCCTTGACACACTTCCCCACAAAATACAGCTCTCGCTCCACTCACACGAGAGTAATGCCAAGGGAGAGCTTGCCAGTTACATGAACGAGGTGATGATTTTTTCAACCCAAGCAGCAGAGAAAGGAACCTGCATAGTTCTCAGACTTTGGAACCAAGGAGGAAAAGACCGGGAAAATGAAGAAGTAATGGAGCACATCGAAAGATTTGTCCCCAAACCCTGGAAAGAACGACCTGACGGTTACAGACTTGCCAATAATCTCTATCTGGAGTTTGACAGGAAATTCGAATGGCCCAACTTTGATAACCATATCGAAGAAAAGGAAATGATAAAAGGAAATCAGAAATCAGGTATCAGAGAAGAAAAAAGAGAAGTTTTCTGTAAAGCCCTACTCAAACAGATAGGCGTATTGGCAGACGGAACATTGGTACCCTGCTGTTTGGACCACAACGGAGATGTTGCACTTGGAAACCTGCTTGAACAATCGCTGGAAGAAATTCTGGCTTCACCCCGTGCCCAAGCCATGATAGAAGGTTTCAAGCACCATCAAGCCACAGAACATCTCTGTGAGACCTGTGAATCAGCCCTGGTAAGAAACAGTTTTAGAGGAAAAGCAAGAAGTTAATAGGAATTATGAAATATTATACAGCAATGACAATAGCTGGCTCAGACAGTTGCGGAGGAGCCGGCGTACAAGCTGACATCAAGACAATGTCAGCACTAGGTGTATATGCCGCATCGGCCATTACAGCCATTACCGTACAGAACACCCTGGGAGTTTATGCCATCCAAGACATCAACCCCGAAATAGTAAAAGGCCAGATAGAAGCTGTGATGGACGACATTCACCCAGATGCCATCAAAGTAGGTATGGTTAACGACCATACCACTATCCAGGCTATTGCTGAAGCCCTGAAAAGATACCAAGGGAAATACCAGCATCTCATCATTGACCCTGTGATGTTTTCCACCAGTGGTTGCAGACTCATGCAGGAGGACGCTCTCAGCATTTTCATACAGGAGTTATTACCACTAGCTACCCTGCTAACACCTAACATCCCGGAAGCAGAGATACTGGCAGGAATGAAGATACAGAATAAGGAAGACATCCAGAACGCAGCTTTAGCCATCAGTAAGTTAGGCTGTAAATATGTACTCATCAAAGGCGGCCATTTCCAGGGAGCAGAAAAGATTGATTACCTCTTCGAAGACGGAAAACCTATTACCAGTTATCGAGGACTTAGCGTAAACACACGCAATACCCACGGTACAGGTTGTACCCTATCCTCAGCCATCACTTCTTATCTGGCAAGAGAAATGGATATGAATACAGCTATCGCCATGGCAAAGACCTATCTTTCAGGCGCAATTCTGGCAGGAAAAGATGTACAGATAGGAAAAGGTCATGGTCCGGTGAATCATTTCTATGAACCCAAGGCACTGTTTATCAAATAACAGCCAACACCTTTATATAAACAAATAAAATCACAACGAATATGAAATGGATAGTAATCACTCTGCCCGATTTTATAGAGAAAGAATCAACCTATATCAACCAACTCTTTAAAGCAGGTATAGACCTGCTACATCTGCGCAAACCAGAATCAAATACAGAGGAGTGTAAGCGACTGATACAGGAAATCGACAAGAAATGGCATAAAAAGATTGTAGTACACGATCACTTCGAACTTTGTCAGGAATTTCATCTTCATGGTATTCATCTTAACAGAAGAAACCACGAGATTCCAGAAGGCTTTCAGGGAAGCATCTCACAATCCTGCCATAGTTTTAAGGAAGTAGAACAAGCTCTCCAGACTATATCACCCAAGAACAAAGACGAAAAGAGTGCGATACTCAAACCAGCCTGCCATTATGTTTTCCTCAGTCCAATCTTTGATAGCATTTCAAAGAAAGGCTACAAACATTCCTTCTCTAACAAAGACTTAGAGGAAACAGGCATCAATGGAATCATCAATGAGCGAGTAGTTGCATTAGGAGGTGTCACCCCTGAACATATTCCACAATTGAGAGCATGGAACTTTGGCGGAGCTGCATTCTTAGGTGACATCTGGAACAGAAGAACTGATGCGAACTGGGCAAAATACCTTACCGGAATTAAGAAGAAACTTGCCCCTGGGAATGCCCAGAATACGCTTAACAGTTCAAATATTTGGTAGAGGAAAATACACTACTTTCTAATAAGACAGGCCGAATCTCAACAATAAAAATAAAAAAATGCTTTTTTATTTTGTATTGTCTTCGATTTGCACTACCTTTGCACCCATGATATATCCAGATAATTTTGAAAATAAGATAGGATTCAATGAAATCCGCAAGATGCTGCGCGAAAGATGCCTCTCTCCACTCGGAAAGGAACAGGTAGACAAGATGGCATTCAGCAGCGATGCAGAACAAGTTAACGAATGGCTCATGCAGGTGCGTGAGTTCCGCAGACTGATGGAGGAAGTAGAAGACTTTCCCCTACAATATTTCTATGATGTAAGGGAGAGCATCCTCCGTATCCGTGTAGAAAACAGTCACCTGGAGGAGGACGAGCTGTTTGACTTGCGACGTTCACTATCTACCATAGCAGATATGGTGAAAATATTGAATCACAGCGATGATGATGACGAGCCGGAAGACGGATGGAAAAGAGAGAAAAAGTATCCCTACCCAGCCCTACATCGCCTTTCACAGGATGTAGTTACTTTTCCACAACTGATTCAGCGCATCGACCAGATACTTGACAAATTCGGCAAGATAAGAGATAACGCAACCCCTGAACTTCTTCAGATTCGCAGAGAACTGGCAAAGACAGAGGGCAGCATATCACGTACCTTATATAGTATATTGCGCTCGGCACAAAGTGAAGGCATCGTAGAAAAAGATGTTACCCCTACCCTGCGTGACGGCAGACTGGTTATTCCCGTCATCCCTACTCTGAAGCGTAAAATCAAAGGTATCGTACACGATGAGAGTGCCACAGGTAAAACAGTCTTTATAGAACCTACCGAGGTGGTAGAGGCGAACAACCGTGTACGTGAACTGGAGGGCGAAGAGAGAAAGGAAATCATTCGCATCCTCACCGACTTTACCAACAAGGTACGCCCATACTCCAAGGAAATTCTGGACAGTTACCGTTTCCTTGCCATCATTGACCTGATACAAGCCAAGCAAAAACTGGCTGATATCTTCAAAGCCATAGAACCCGAGGTAGAAGACTACCCACACATAGACTGGACCCGTGCGATACACCCATTATTGCAGCTATCTCTACAGAAAAAAAACGAGAAAGTAGTTCCGTTGGATATCATGCTTACACAGGACAAACGCATTCTTATCATCTCCGGTCCAAATGCAGGCGGCAAATCTGTCTGTCTGAAAACCGTCGGATTATTACAGTATATGCTGCAATGCGGTTTGAGCATCCCTGTAAGTGAGCGTTCAAAGACAGGTGTTTTCCAAAACATCATGATTGATATCGGTGACGAACAGAGTTTAGAGAACGACTTGAGTACCTACTCATCTCATCTTCTGAACATGAAGAATATGATGAAGGCAGCCAATGGCGAGACCATCATTCTGATAGATGAGTTTGGTACAGGTACAGAGCCAGGCATAGGTGGTGCTATCGCCGAAGCTGTACTCGACAAGTTCTGCAAGCAAAAAGCTTATGGTGTGATTACCACCCACTATCAGAACCTGAAGCATTTTGCCGACAGCCATGAAGGAGTGGTTAACGGCGCCATGCTCTACGACCGCCATGAGATGAAAGCCCTCTTCCAATTAGCTATCGGCAGACCAGGCTCTTCTTTCGCTATCGAAATTGCAAGAAAGATAGGATTACCCGAAGAAGTAATAAAGGAAGCATCAGATATCGTTGGTTCTGAATACATTCAAAGCGACAAGTATCTTCAGGATATAGTTCGTGACAAGCGATATTGGGAAAACAAACGCCAGAATATCCACCAGCGTGAAAAAGACATGGAGAAAACAATCTCCAAGTACGAAAACGACATAGAGGATATTGAGCGAAGCAGAAAGGCAATTCTCAAAAAGGCAAAAGAAGAAGCCGCAGAACTTCTGAAAGAAAGTAACAAGAGAATCGAAAACGCCATCCGGGAAATCAAAGAAAGCCAGGCTGAAAAAGAAGAAACCCGCCGTATCCGTCAGGAACTTGATACCTTCAAGCAAGAGGTTCAGGAAATTGATACCAAGGAGACCGATGACAAAATTGCCCGCAAGATAGCCCAGATTCAACAACGCAAAGAGCGCCATGCCAAGCGCCAGGCTGAAAAGAAAGAGAATCAGGAAAAGGCTGCAGCTGCACTGAGGAATGCACAGAACAAGACTCAAGCAGATAGTAAACGTGATATTCAGATTGGCGATACGGTGCGCATCAAGGGACTGACTACAATCGGAAAGATAGAAAACATTACTGGAGATACAGCAACTGCCGTATTTGGAGGAATGAGAACCAAGATGCGCCTGAACCGTCTGGAGCATGCCACAACTCCTGTTGAAAATGCAGACAAGACAGAAGAGCGCAAGGAAAATCTGGCTTCATACGGTATCAGTAAGGAAACCAGAAAGACCATTGACTCACATAAATCCAACTTCCACCAGGATCTGGACGTTCGCGGAATGCGAGGCGATGAAGCACTTAATGCGGTACAATACTTCATCGATGATGCTATCCTGGTAGGAATGCCAAGAGTCAGAATCCTTCACGGAAAGGGAAATGGCATCCTAAGACAGCTCATTCGCCAATATCTGAGTAGTGTGCCTAATGTGACCCATTATGCAGATGAACACGTACAATTTGGCGGATCAGGCATTACGGTAGTTGATTTTTAGCAAACAAACGTTAAACAACTGAAGTTTTTCGGCAAAACATTTGGCGGGTTCAAAGAAAAACCGTACCTTTGCACCCGCTTAAAAATTGAGACGGACAAGTCTCATACGACCAGCTCCCTCGGAATCCCCCAGGATGGGAACATAGCAAGGGTACTTGGTTGTAGCGGTGCGATATGAATCGCTTGTCCACCCGCCTCTTTAGCTCAGTTGGCCAGAGCACGTGATTTGTAATCTCGGGGTCGTTGGTTCGAATCCGACAAGAGGCTCAAAAAGGAATCTTCTTTTGGAAGGTTCCTTTTTTTATTTACATACATATTTTATTTCTATATTTCATAACATTACAGTTGAAACCTCTATTTCACGAGGATCTATCTTTAATTATATATAAATATTTCCACCCTTTACACCTTATATAATAAAAAAGTTGTATTTTTGCAAATTGATATGTTACATCCGTAGAAATACAATAAAAACAATGAATACAGAAAATAACGAGAATCAGAAAGAAAAGAAGACAAGCCAGCAAATGCATAAGGTTAAAACGATTATCATCGACACAGGCAAGATAAGACAAACCAAAGCATTCGCCCGGCAAGACGGTGCCATCCTCGGAGCTGTCTGGATTGTCAGTTTCGTATGTACCATGCTGGCAGTAGACCCGCAATACCAGATACTGGGATTCATTTCCAACATTCTCATCATAGCAACCCCATTTGTTGTGGCAAAGCGACTGAAGGCATTCCGTGACTATGCAAGAGACGGACATATCTCTTTCCGTCATGCATTCTACTATTGCATCCAGACATTCTTCAATGCAACCCTTCTGCTTACCCTTGTGCAATATCTTTGGTTCCGTTTTATGGATACGGGTCTATTCATGAACCAACTGCAAACCAACTATCAGATTGTAGCACAAGCGTATCAGTTAACTGCAGGGGAATCTAAAGCCCTTCTTGATGCCGTCAGTATGATGAAACCGATAGCCTGGGCTTCGATGTTTATGATTACCGACCTGGTAGCAGGTGCTGTACTCAGCCCGATTATTGCTGCTGTAATGGCAAAGAAGAACAAACAACAGCATACAAAATAACAATAAATAAGAGACAAACAGATAAATACAAGATAATGGATATTTCAGTAATAATTCCTCTTTTCAATGAGGAAGAGTCGTTACCAGAGCTCTTTGCCTGGATAAAGCGAGTAATGGACTCAAACGATTTTACTTATGAAGTCATCTTTGTGAACGACGGTTCTACCGACCGTTCATGGAACGTCATAGAAGAACTTGCAGAGAAGAACGAGCAAGTAAAGGGTATCAAATTCCGCAGAAACTATGGAAAGAGCCCAGCACTCTTCTGTGGTTTCAAAGAAGCACAGGGCGATGTTGTCATCACCATGGATGCCGATCTACAGGATTCTCCAGACGAGATTCCGGGACTCTACCAGATGATTATGAAAGAGGGATACGACCTCGTGTCAGGTTACAAGCAGAACCGTAAAGAAGGAGATCCTCTGAGCAAGACCATCCCTACCAAACTCTTCAATGCTACTGCACGCAAAGTAAGCGGCATACACAATCTGCACGACTTCAACTGCGGTCTGAAAGCTTATCGCCTCGACGTAGTTAAGAATATCGAGGTATATGGTGAGATGCACCGTTACATCCCATATCTAGCCAAGAATGCAGGTTTTGCCAAGATCGGCGAAAAGCCTGTTCATCATCAGGCAAGAAAGTTCGGCAAATCAAAGTTTATGGGATGGAACCGCTTTGTAAATGGTTATCTTGACCTGATGACTCTCTGGTTCCTGAGCAATTTTGGCAAAAAGCCAATGCACGTATTCGGCTTCCTGGGTAGCGTTGTATTCTTCATAGCCTTCCTATCGCTCATCGGCTTAGGTATAGACAAGGCCATCGACCTGCACAACGGCATCTACGGACATCTCATTACCGATTCACCTTACTTCTTCATTGCTCTTGTAGCGATGGTTTTGGGTAGCCAGCTGTTCCTTGCCGGATTCCTGGGCGACCTTATCAGCCGCCAGAACCCAAACCGTAACGATTATCAAATAGAAAAAGAAATAAGATGCGGAAAATAATACCTTTCGTCGTTTTCATGGTTCTAGCCATGATGGGATGTACATCTCTCGACTGCCCACTCAACAATACCGTATATACCAAATACAAGTTGATGGGCGACAACAAAACGCTAAAAGACACGCTAACGATTTCTACGAAAAAGATAGCAGGAACAGATAGCGTGCTGATCAATAAGGATGTAAACGTAGACAGTTTCAGTCTGCCTATGAGTTACAGCCTGGATGAAGACGTATTGTTTTTCGAGATACATACCCTATCGAAGCAAGTATTCAAGGACACCGTGACTGTATCAAAGGAAAACCGCTCTCATTTTGAGTCGGTAGACTGCAGTCCATCGTTCTTCCATACGATAACCGATGTTAAGACTACTCACAATTATATTGACTCAATAGTCATCAATCAAAAAGAGGTAAATTATGATGCATCCAAAGCACATTTCTACATATATTTTGGCAGCCGCAACTAGTATGCTATCCCTATTTGCTGTTCTCCCCTGTCAGGCCCAAAGCAAGAAGAAGATCATAGAGCAGCAGCCTGATACCATTCCTTTTTTTAGAGGTATGGCTGTGGGAGTTGACCTGATAGGTCCCGTACAGTTGATGGTTAGCGACTATGGGCAGTACGAAGCATCTCTCCGTATCAATCTGAAAGACAAGTATTATCCTGTTTTCGAATTGGGTTATGGAAAGGCAGATGCCAGCGATGAGGCAACCCAAATCACCTACAAGACCAGCGCTCCCTTTTTCAGATTAGGTGTAGACTGGAATCTTCTGAAGAACAAACACGACGACTACCGTCTGTTTGGCGGTTTCCGTTATGCCTGCACCTATTATGAATATGACCTGAGCGCCCCACCCGTTACAGACCCAGTATGGGGCGGCGAAACGCCCTATGGAGGCAACGGCATTTCCTGCAACTATCATTGGCTGGAAGGCGTAATAGGTATTGATGCCAAAATCTGGGGTCCCGTCCGTATGGGTTGGAGTTTCAGATACAAACGCCGCCTCTTCAAGAACAATGGAGAATTAGGCAACACCTGGTATGTGCCAGGCTATGGTAAACAGGGAGGTTCACGCCTTGGCGGAACATTCAATGTAACCCTAGAGATTTAAAGACTTCATAATGTGTAAAGAATGAAAAAAAAGAAACTTATCTGGCAAATTCCATTTCTGTTGATACTTATCATTGGTACCATCGTTATCATACGTCAGCAGCATAATACGCCCTATCAGAAAGATACCGGCTTTATCTTTGGCACCATCTATCACATTACCTATCAGAGTGATACCAACTACCAGCAAGAGATAGAAACAGAACTCAAGAAGGTAGACCAATCCTTGTCTCCTTTCAATAAGACCTCTGTCATCACACAGGTAAACCAAAATAAAGATATTGAGGTAGACGAAATGTTTACCGAAGTATTCCGCATGGCAGAAAGCATCTCAAAAGAAACCAATGGAGCCTTTGATATCACGGTTGCCCCAATGGTAAACCTCTGGGGCTTTGGATTCAAGCAGGGGGTACCTCCTACGAAAGCCAAGATAGACAGTATCAAAACGCTGGTTGGTTATGAGAAAGTAGCCTTGGAAAAGGGACGCATCATCAAGCAAAATCCTAAGATCATGCTTGACTGTTCTGCTATCGCCAAAGGATATGGTAGCGACATTGTTGCCAGATTCCTGAAAAAGAAAGGTATCAGCAACTTTATGGTTGAGATTGGTGGAGAAATTGTAGTAAACGGTGTTAGCGAGAAACAAGTGCCTTGGCATATTGGTATCAACAAGCCAACTGACGATTCTACCAATACGAGTCAGGAAATTCAGGATGTACTTGATATTACCGACATAGCCATGGCTACGAGTGGTAACTACAGAAACTTCTATTATAAAAACGGCAAGAAGTATGCACATACCATAGACCCCAAAACAGGCTATCCTGTGCAGCATAACATCTTATCTGCAACGGTTTTAGCCAAGAACTGTGCTACAGCCGATGCCTATGCTACCTCGTTTATGGTAATGGGAATGGAGGGTGCAAAACAGATTCTGAAAAAGCATCCGGACCTCTGTGCATATCTCATCTATGCTGACGAGAAAGGACAAAACAAGATATGGTATTCACCATCTCTCAAAAACAAGATATTAAATAAATAAACTTACATGTCAACCAATAGACTATACGACAGTTTATTATCACTCCCATTATTCCTGGGAATGACTTGCTATGACTTCCAAAATGTAGCTGGTAAAACCCGTTTTGACTTTCAAAAACTGGAAGCGGGTGAGACTATAGTTGAAGAAGGCACCAGTTGTACACGTCTATATTATTTAATCAGTGGAGATATTAAGGTGATAACCCAGGCAGATGACTACGGCTATCAGGTAGAAGAAGACATTTCGGCACCGGAATCATTCCAGCTGGAACGACTTTTCGGTCTTACCCAGCGTTTCACTCACACTTATGTGGCAAAGAACAACTGCAGCATCATGTCAGTCAGCAAGCAAGAGATCATGAAGTTATCCGATGAATATGAAATATTCCGCATCAATCTTCTGAACTTGGTCTGCACCCAAGCCCAGAAGAACAACCGCAGACTGTTCAGAGTTCCTGCCAAGACACTGAGTGAGCGCCTGATCCGTTTCTTCGAGAGCCACAGCGTCCGCCCGGCAGGCGAGAAAATCTTTCATATCAAGATGACCCGTTTAGCAGAAGAGATGAATGTAAAGCGCATCTATGTATCCAAAGCCCTCAACGAACTACAATTAGAAGGACTTATCCGGCTAGAACGAGGCAGAATCTATATCCCTGCACTGGAAAATCTCATCAAACGCTAAAGACTGAACTTTCGCATGTGGTTTAAGTACGGGCTGAAGGCCCAAAAGCTCCAGAAGCAGCACGCCCTGAAAGGGCAGAAGCTCCTAGCCCAGGGCATCGCCCTGGGTATAATAGCAATCAGCAAGGCGCCCTGTAAGGGCAAAAGCTTTATGTATTGCCTGGAGTTTTAAAGCTTTTGCCCTTACAGGGCGACAAGTTTGCGCCCATAATAACCCAGGGCAATGCCCTGGGCTAGGAGCTTCTGCCCTTTCAGGGCGTATGGGGCAAAACTTGCGAAACTTCAGTAAAGAAAGTATAACGACCGATAAATATAAGTTAAAAACGTTTATTATCAAGGCAATAAAGCATTTTTTTGCTAACTTTGCAGCTAAAAAGTAACAATATGCAAGACAATACAAAACAAAATAGAACCAACCCATTCTTCGTGCCTTACAATACACCGCACGATACAGTACCATTCGAACGAATCCGTCTCGAAGATTATGAGCCAGCATTCATGGAGGGAATCCGCCGTGATGACGAGGCTACAGACAAGATTGTAAACGATCCGGCAGAACCAACCTTTGAGAATACCATTGCAAGAGTTGATCCCGATAAGGGCGAACACTATTACGACCTCTTGAGCCGTGTATCTAACGTATTCTCTTGCATGATGAGTGCTGAAACCTGCGATGAGATGGAAGAGATTGCGCAGAAGATGAGTCCGATTCTCACCAAGCACGCAAATGACATCACGCTGAACAAGAAACTCTTCGAACGCATCAAGTTCGTTCACGATCATCCAAACAGAGAACTGACTCCAGAAGAGAAGATGCTTCTGGACACCAGCTATGACGGATTCGTACGCAGCGGTGCACTCTTAGATGAAGAAGGCAAAGAGAAACTTCGCGAACTTACAGAAGAAGCCAGTATGCTCACTCTGCAGTTCTCACAGAATCTCTTAAAAGAAAACAAGGCATTTACGCTCCATATCACAGACGAAGCTCAGCTCGACGGACTTCCAGAAACAGCAAAAGCTGCCGCTGCGCATACCGCCAAAGAGCAGGAAAAAGAAGGCTGGATCTTTACACTCGATTATCCAAGTTATTCTCCTTTCATGACCTACTCTACCCAGCGTGAGCTCCGCAAACAGATGTATATGGCACGCAATACGGTATGTACCCATGATAATGAGCAGAACAACCTGGAAATCTGCAAACGACTGGTAAACCTGCGCAGAGAACTCGCCCAGTTGCTCGGTTTCGAAACCTATGCCGACTATGTTCTTCGCCACCGTATGGCAAGCAATACAGAACATGTATATAAACTTCTCAACGACCTGATAGAGGCTTATAAGCCAACGGCAGAAAAGGAAGTGAAAGAAGTGGAAGCCCTTGCCAAGAAGCTGGAAGGTCAAGATTTCGAAATGAAACCATGGGATTTCGGCTTCTATTCTCATAAACTCCAGATGGAGAAATATAATCTCGATGCAGAAATGCTTCGCCCTTATTTCCAGCTGGACAAAGTGATAGACGGTGTGTTTGGCCTCGCCAACAAGCTGTATGGCATCACCTTTAAGGAGAACAAAGAGATACCGGTATACCACCCAGACGTCAAGGCATACGAGGTATTTGATAAAGACGGAAGCTATCTGGCTGTATTCTATGCCGACTTCTTCCCTCGCAAGGGCAAGCAAGGAGGTGCCTGGATGACAGAATTCCAGGGACAGTGGATAGACCATAAGGGCAAAAACATACGTCCTCACGTAAGTGTGGTAATGAACTTTACCAAGCCAACAGAGGAAAAGCCTGCTCTCTTGACATTAGGAGAAGTAGAAACCTTCCTCCATGAGTTTGGTCACAGTCTTCACGGCATGTTTGCCAATACCCGCTTCGAGAGTCTTTCGGGAACCAACGTATGGTGGGACTTCGTAGAATTGCCATCACAGTTTATGGAGAATTATGCAATAGAGAAAGATTTTCTCCGTACATTTGCCTTCCACTATCAGACAGGCGAACCATTGCCAGATGAACTCATAGAGCGCATCATGAAGAGTCGCAACTTCATGACAGCCTACGGTTGCTTGCGCCAGGTAAGTTTCGGATTGCTTGACATGGCATACTACACCCAGAAGAAAGAATTTACTGCCGACATCATGCCTTATGAAAGGGAAGCCTGGAAAAAGGCGATGATATTGCCACAGTTGCAGGAAACCTGTATGACCGTACAGTTCTCCCACATCATGGCAGGAGGTTATGCCGCAGGATATTATAGCTACAAATGGGCAGAAGTACTGGATGCTGATGCTTTCAGTGTATTCAAGAAGAATGGAATCTTCGACCAGAAGACTGCTCAAAGTTTCCGTGACAACGTACTCTCTAAGGGTGGAACAGAGCATCCTATGGTTCTCTACAAACGGTTCCGTGGACAAGAGCCAACCATCGATGCACTGCTGGAACGTAACGAAATCAAGGTACAACATAAAGGATAAGAGGATGGCAAACGAACTTTCCAAACAAACCAAGCTCGACCTTCGCTATTTGCGAATGGCACGTATATGGGCTGAAAACAGCTATTGCAAACGCCGACAGGTTGGTGCACTGGTTGTAAAAGATAAAATGATTATCAGTGATGGCTACAATGGTACACCGAGCGGATTTGAAAATGTCTGTGAGGATAACAACGTAACCAAGCCATACGTTCTCCATGCGGAGGCTAATGCTATTACGAAACTGGCTCGCAGCAGCAATAACAGTGAGGGAAGTACGCTTTACGTCACCGCCTCTCCATGTATAGAATGTGCCAAACTGATCATACAGTCGGGCATCAAGCGTGTTGTATATGCAGAGAAATACCGTCTGGACGATGGTATCAAACTGATGCAACGAGCAGGAATCAAGGTAGAATACCTCAATCCTGAAGAAAAGACATCTTCTGAAGAAGATTAGAGATAAGATAGATAAAACGTTAGTAAAAAGAGAATTGTTATGAACATGAGTAAGAATAAGACCAACCGCTTTATGCCATTCATCATGGCATTCTGTGTTGTGATAGGTATTATCATCGGAACATTCTTTTCCAACCATTTCTCTGGAAATCGCCTCAACGTTATCAATAGTGGAAGCAACCGTCTGAACAACCTGCTCCATCTTATTGACGACCAATATGTAGATGCCGTGAACATCGACTCGCTGGTAGATAAGGCTATTCCACAGATTTTAGCAGAACTGGATCCACATTCCGTATATATCAGTGCTAAAGACGCAGCTCAGGCCACCGACGATCTGAAAGGCTCGTTCTCGGGTGTAGGCGTAGAGTTTGTCATCCGCCAAGATACAATACATATACAGAATGTGATACAGAATGGTCCTGCCGAGAAAGCCGGACTTTTAGCAGGAGATAAGATTGTAGCCGTAGACGGCAAGCCTTTTGTTGGCAAGATTGTAACCAATCAGGAGGCTATGCATCGACTGAAGGGTCCAAAGGATACCAAGGTGAAAATCGGAGTTATACGATATGGAAGCAAGAAGGTTCAGACCTTTAACGTAACCCGAGGTGAAATACCGACAAAGAGTGTTACAGCAGCTTACATGCTTAACGACAAAACTGGCTATATCCGTATCAAGAACTTTGGCGAGAACACCTATCCGGAAATGCTGATTGCTCTGGCCAAACTCTCACAGCAGGGATTCACTAACCTCTGTATTGACCTTCGGGATAACTCAGGTGGTTACCTGACGGCTGCAGTAAACATGGCAAACGAATTCTTGCCAGACAAGAAGCTCATCGTTTACACACAGGGACGCAAATCGCCTAGACATAACTATATGAGTGACGGTAAGGGGGCCTACCAGAAGATTCCTATGGTAGTTCTCATCAATGAAGGTTCTGCATCATCTGCAGAAATCTTTGCGGGTGCCATGCAGGATAATGACCGTGCTACCATCATCGGACGACGCTCGTTTGGTAAGGGACTGGTTCAGCAACAGATAGAATTCCCTGACCACAGCCTCATCCGTCTGACCATTGCGCGCTACTATACTCCTTCAGGAAGATGCATCCAGAAGCCATATACGCTGGGCGATGACAAGGATTATGAGCAAGACTTGCTTGACAGATACCAGCACGGAGAGTTCTTCTCACAGGATAGCATCAAGCATACAGGACCAGCTTATCATACAGGTAACGGTCGTATTGTCTATGGTGGAGGTGGTATCACCCCAGACATCTTTGTTCCTGAAGATACGCTCGGCATGACATCCTATTTCAAGGAGGCTAGTCTGAGTGGTCTCATCTTGCAGTTTGCCTTCACTTATACAGACGATAACCGTCCGAAGCTGAACAACTTCAAGGAGATGATGGAACTTGCCGATTATCTTGACAGTCAGGACATGGTTGAAAAATTTGCCAGCTATGCTGATAAACGTGGTTTGAAACGTAGAAATCTTTTAATCAAGAAATCACACAAACTGTTAGACCGTGTCATCGACAGCCGTATCATCTACAATATGTTGGACGAGCAGGCATGGACCCAGTACATCAATCTTGATGATCCAGTCATCAAAAAGACGCTGGATGTATTTGAGAACCATGCAGCATTTCCAAAGAAACCAGAGCCAGCCAAAAAAGGCGCTGCGAAGAAAGAAAAGATAGCTATGGCGAATACGCCCTACAACTATTCTTCCTTACACCATAATAATTGTATGATAGCAAATGCTTAAGGCATGGACAAGAAAGAATTAAGAAAAATCATAAAAGACAGAAAGCGACAGTATTCCTCAAGACAACTTGAGGAACTGTCGCTTTCTGTATTATCACGTTTAGATTCCAACCCGCATCTTCAGAATGCCAAAACCATACTGATGTACTATTCGCTTCCTGATGAAGTGGACACCCATCATTATATAGACCAGCTTGTTTCCAGGGGAAAACGGGTAATACTGCCCGTTGTGCTGGACGATACGAATATGGAACTGAGAGAATATTCCGGAGTTCAAGACCTGAAGGAAGGAGCCTATCATATACTTGAACCGAAAGGCAAGATTTATCCGGAAGAGAAATATCCTGAGATAGAACTTGCCGTAATCCCAGGTCTGAGTTTCGATATGAAAGGCAACCGGTTAGGAAGAGGAAAAGGCTATTACGACAGATTTCTTGCCCAGATTCCACATGCATACAAAATAGGAATCTGTTTCGACTTCCAGAAAATCAAAGAGGAAGGACTCCTTCCTGTTACCCCTACAGATATATGCATGGACGAAATCATATAGTACTGAAGTTTCGCAAGTTTTGCCCCACACGCCCTGAAAGGGCAGAAGCTCCTAGCCCAGGGCATCGCCCTGGGTTATTACGGGCGCAAACCTGTCGCCCTGTAAGGGCAAAAGCTTTCAAATATCAGGCAATTTATAAAGCTTTTGCCCTTACAGGGCGCCTTGCTGACTGCTACTATACCCAGGGCGATGCCCTGGGCTAGGAGCTTTTGGGCCTTCAGCCCGTTCTTGAACCACATGCGAAAGTTCAGTATAGCATATAGAGCGGGGAATATTAATAAAAGCGTATATCTGCAATAACCTGTGCACCAACCTGTTCATTCAAACGGCGAACAAGGGTAGCACGGCTCATCGTGAGGTCAGCCCTCAATGCAGCATTCTCTATCTTTACATAGAGAGTCTGGTTCTTGATAAACTTATCACCACAATATGCAGCAATATTTTCCCCTACAACAGAATCCCAACTCATTATCAGGCGTTTCTGCTGTAAAGGAGTCTCCAAGCCTTCCTTTCTCAGAAATTCGGGCAAGAGTTCCGCTATTGACTTAACTTTTCTTCTAAACATATTCTTAAAATTTTAAGGGAAACATGATCTGTTTCCCTTAGTTTTCTACTTTATTATTTCCCCATTCTCTACATAGAATATCGTATGATCTCCCTTCATGTTCTGGAGAATCTTATCCAAATGATCACGGTTCGTATCCGTAATAAAAATCTGCCCGAAATGGTCACCGGCAACCAGTTTCACAATAGCCTCAACCCGCTGAGCATCCAACTTATCGAAAATATCATCTAAGAGGAGCAAAGGAAGCGTATTGGAACTCGTGCGCTGCAGGAAAGTAAATTGAGCCAGTTTCAGGGCAATCACGAAAGTTTTGTTCTGCCCCTGACTTCCCTCTCTCTTCATCGGATAATCACCCAGCAAAAACTCCAGATCATCACGGTGAACACCATGCAGAGAATACCCTACAGCACGATCCTTAAACCGGTCGCGCTGGATAACATCCAACAAAGGACCTCTCTGGCAATGAGAAACATAGTGAAGACGGACCTGCTCCTTATCACCTGAAATCTGCTGATAAATCTGCTGAAACAGCGGAACCAGTTCGTCAACGAAAGCCTGCCGTTTCCGGTACAGCAATTCACCATTACTCGCCATCTGCTGTTCCCAAAGTTCCAGCAGCGTAATATCAGGCTCCTCCTCCATTTTCAGCAAAGCATTTCTCTGTTGCAAAGCCTTATTATAGTTGGACAAAGCCTCTATATAAGAGTAATCATACTGAGAGATGACCACATCCATCAGTTTTCTGCGCTCTTCACTTCCTCCTTCTATCAGAGAAACATCTGATGGAGAAACCAGAATCAGAGGGATAAGCCCAATATGTTGCGAAAGACGCTTATACTCCTTCTTGTTTCTCTTGAAATGCTTCTTGGTACCCCGTTTCATACCACAGTAAACATTCTCTATTTCCCCCTTATCATTATCATAATTTCCCTCCAGCATAAAGAAAGGCTCATCATGAGTAATAATCTGTGAATCGATAGAATTATAGGCACTCCTACAGAAAGAGAGATAGTAGATGGCATCAAGGAAATTAGTCTTTCCCATGCCATTATGTCCTATCAGACAATTGATTTTGGGCGACAACTCCAGATTGGCGCTCTTTATATTTTTAAAGTTAATAATGGAAATATTCTTTAAAATCATAGTCTCTTTTCTGCTTTTATAGTGCAAAGTTAGCAGAAAAAGAGGAAAAAACAAAAAAAATAGGCTAGAAATTTCAATAATTGAATAAAATTGAGTAAATTTGCAGAAGTTTAGCGGCATACCACAATTTGAAAGCTAACTTTCTATTGAGCAGATTGCCCCTAAACCAGAAACTAAAAAGTATAGAATAATAAAAAAAGCAAAATAAAAATGGCAAACAACAACGTACAGGCTCAGGAAACAGAGAGCCTAAACATTCGTGAGGCCTTCTTCTTGAAGTACAAGAAGGCAATTATCATTGCAGTAGTAGCTATCATTGTTATCATTGCAGGTGTATTCGGTTATGTATCTCAGATCTCAGGTCCTCGTGAGGATAAGGCTAGCACTATGCTTGCTAAGGGTCAGACCTACTTTGCTAACCAGATGTATGAGCAGGCATTGAAGGGTGATGGCGCAGGCTATGTTGGTTTTACTAAGATTGCTGACGAATACAGCAGCACAGATGCAGGTAACCTGGCAAACCTCTATGCTGGTCTTTGCTATGCAAACCTCGGCAAATGGGCAGAAGCTCAGAAGAGCCTGGAATCTTTCTCTTCAGAAGACGACCAGATGATCAGTCCTGCTGCTGAATCTGCCTTAGGTGATGCTTATGCGCATCTCAACCAGCTTGACAAGGCTGTAGATGCTTTCAAGAAGGCTGCTTCTATGGCTGACAGCAAGGCCGACGATGGTACAAACAACAGTCTTTCTCCTGTATTCATTATCAAGGCAGGCGAGATTCTCGAAAGCCAGGGTAAGAAAGACGAGGCTTTGAAGCTTTATCAGGATGCTAAGAAGAAGTATGTTAACGCTATGCTCGTACAGAGTGGCGAAATCGACAAGTACATCGAGCGCGCTTCTAACTAATCTGTACTGATAACAATTCGAAATCAATATGGCAACAGCACTTCATAATTTATCTGAATACGACTTTACTAAAATACCAGACGCCAGTAACATGTGCTTCGGTATCGTTGTAGCAGAATGGAATCCTGAGATAACGGGCGCTTTGCTCGAAGGAGCAGTAAAAACACTCGAAAAACATGGAGCACTCACCGAGAATATCCATGTGAAAACTGTTCCTGGCAGCTTTGAACTTATCTACGGAGCCCATCAAATGGTTTTGAATGGCGGCTATGATGCAGTCATCATTTTAGGTAGTGTGATACGTGGTGAAACTCCTCACTTCGATTACATCTGCGAGGGTGTTACCTACGGAATTGCCCGTCTGAATGCTACTCAGGAAATTCCTGTTATCTATGGTCTCTTGACTACCAACGATCTGCAGCAGGCTAAGGATCGTAGCGGCGGCAAGTTGGGTAACAAGGGTGATGAGTGTGCTATAGATGCTATCAAGATGGCTAAGTTCTAGTCTTCACAACGAGAGTTGATAAACTGAATGTTATATATATAATAAGGTATAAGCATATGAAACTCTACCAGCTATTGCAGTCGTTTGAATTTGAAGAGATATTTCCAACAGTCAATGTGATGTTTCCAAATGCACAGTTGCATCGCGATATTTTTGAAAAAGCATTCGATATGCTTTGCAATATCCAACCTATCACATCCAAAAAGGTTATCAAGTTTGAACTGATGGAAGATCCTGACTCAAATGATATGTTTATTGGAGCAAATGATAGCTGTTTCCAGTCCACATGGGATGTATGCCTGGGAAAGGAAGTCAAAAAAGGCAAAGGCGCTGATCTCAATGATGTAGAACTGGCAGCCAACTGCTTACTCAATGTTCTTTTCATCGGACGTCATCCTCAAGGATTTGACAAGGACTACAAAAAGTTATTGAAATAAACTGTCAATACATAATAAAAAAACTCCTGAAGTTGTTTGAAACAAACTTCAGGAGTTTTTTTATGTTTCTCCAATCAGATGCATTGATAAATAAAAGTATCTATAGTAAATAGTGATAAGTATCTTAAAGAGCTAAGAAACGCTTGTTTATCGTACTTCAACTCATAGATGATATCATCAGAGATAACATATCTATTGGCTCAAAAATCAGATAAATCTGATTGTCGGCAAACGCCAGCAGGGTTGCTGGCATATGGCAGCAATGTTGTCGGCAGCTGCCCGCAAGGTTGCCGGCATATGACAGCAATCGTACAATTCTAGATATTGGAACTATTAAAACGTAGAGATATGACTATTTAACCTATTAGCTATTACACTAATAGTATACTAAACAAAGCAAATACTCATACATTTAACGGAAGAACCGCTTTATACCCCATCTTCTTCATCTTCTTCATCTTCAGCAGAAGCGTTGGTATCCAACTTCTCATCCTTTGATATAGAGATACTACCCATTCGGGAAATCTTAAGTACCAGAGGTACATATTCATCGCTGGTAACATCAGGCGACCCTACACTTGCTGCGAAGTAAAGATAATCACCTTCTGCTTTCACATACACAATACCAAGCAAAGCACCCATGTCCTGTGTATGTTTGTCAATATAGGATGTGAAATCTTTCTTTGTGAAAGTACGGCTAAAGAATTCAGAACCATCACTTCTCAATACCTTAACCGAAATTCTGTTATCATAATACTTGGTGTTTTCGTCCAACTGGAGAACTGGAAGTTCCTTGTCAGAACTACGCTTCACCACTACTTTATAATGGGAACCAACCCAATCAGCCTCCCTGGTCTGCTCATAATCACTCATTTTCTGAGTAGCTTTGTTCACAACCTTAGCCACCGGTTTAGGAGCAATAATGATATTACTCTTCTTCTGTTCTGTACAAGCCGTCAAGCTAGAAATAGCCAAAAGACCTATTAATATATAATCAATTCGTTTCATTCCGTTATTTTTTCTTACTGCAAAAGTACATTTTTCTTTTGAAATAGCCAAAGAAAAGAACCGAAATCTACATTCTTACACAAAATCAAGCGCAAAAAGGCGCCTACTTTCACAAGCAGGCGCCCTAACATACCTAAATACTAACTAATAAATTTCCTATTGAATCTTACACGATATAATAAAGTTCAGTTTATGAATTCTAATCGTAACTTTGACGAAAAGAAAATGAAAAGGTTTAATCAAGATATAAAAAAAGTGCTTTTTCTGCTTTTTTTTCATTTCTTAGCAAAAGAACATCAAAAAACATGATTTTGTTTTGTTTTTCGAACAATTTGCCGTACCTTTGCAGCATAATAAAGACATTAAGTATGAAAAAGAGGTTAATATTTATCATTTCTGTATTTTTTGCCTTCGTTTCATGTTCGCATCAGCAAACAGAAAAGAAGGAGCAAGTCATCGACACAATACCTGTGATGGTGATGCAGATACAGAAATGCAATCGCTTATATACTGCAGAAGCTCATGTTCATAAGATTATAACACATGATGACCAGCTCAATCTGAAGGGTTCACTGTTCAAGAAAGACTTTAATATTCATGTTCCTGGCTCTAACCGCAAGGTGGCCATTCCGATGGACGCGACATTAAAAGCTTATGTAGACTTTTCTGGATTCTCTGCAAAGAACGTAAACCGACAAGGCGACAAGATAGAAATCATCTTACCAGACCCAAAAGTGATGCTCACCAGCAGTAAAATCAATCACGAAGGTGTAAGACAATTCGTTTCACTCACCAGAAGAAACTACAGTGATGCAGAACTGTCACAATTCGAACAACAAGGCAGGGAAAGTATCATTCGCGATATACCGAACCTAGATATTCTTGAACAGGCACGCCAAAGTGCAGCAAATACCCTGATTCCGATGCTACAGGACATGGGATTCGCTGAAGAGAATATCAAAATCAGTTTCAGGAAGAAATTCACTTTCAACGATTTGAAGACTCTTCTGGATAAGACAACCATCGAAAAGAATCACTAAGCGAGGAGAACTATGATATGAAAAGAATACAAATCATCGTACTATTAGCACTGATCCTTATTCTGGGTGGAGCCTTCTATTGGCTCACCAAAGACAACGAGGTCAGCGTGGTACAGGAAGATAAGACAACCCTCTCACCCACTCAGGTAGAAAGCATCGAGAATATCGGTCAATGGGAATTTCTATCTGTAAGTGATGAAGAACTGATAGATACTATACGCCGTGGCTTTTTTGGCGATGACCAACTGGTACGTATCTATTACGGAACATTGCGCTTGGGTATCGATATGAAGGATGTAAAAAAAGGATGGCTACAAGCCAGCCAGGACAGCATCGTATGCACTTTACCTCCTATCAAACTGCTGGACCATAACTTCATTGACGAAGCGAAGACCAAGAGTTTCTTTGAAGAAGGCAAATGGACAGGCAGCGACAGACAGGCTATGTATGAGCGTGCTTATCAAGCTATGAAGAAACGTTGCTTAAACCGCACCAATATCTATACTGCACAGGCGAATGCCAAGACTCAGTTTAGAGAGATGCTGAAAGCAATGGGATTCAAAAACGTAAAGATAGAATTTGAGAAATAACAAGGTTATAATACACAAGTAACTGCGTTATCAGGTATAAAAAATATAGATATAAGATAAACATAAAATTTTTAAGAGATGGATGCAATAAACGATTTTTTCACCGCATTTAGTTCATTCCTCTGGGGATGGCCTATGATTATCCTGCTGTTGGGAACCCACATCTTTCTGACCATCCGCTTGCGCTTTCCACAACGCAAGATTTTCAAGGCAATCAAACTGTCTGTAAAGAAAGACAAGAATGCCACAGGAGATGTTTCACAGTTCAGAGCACTGGCAACAGCATTGGCAGCTACAATTGGTACCGGTAACATCATCGGTGTGGCTACAGCTATCGCTCTTGGCGGACCAGGAGCCGTACTCTGGTGCTGGTTAACCGGTGTCTTTGGTATTTCTACCAAATATGCCGAAGGATTACTCGCCGTAAAATATCGCGTAAAGACCAAGCGAGGCACGATGTTGGGTGGTCCTATGTATGCCCTGGAAAAAGGATTGGGCAGGAAATGGCTTGCAGTCCTGTTCGCCCTCTTTGCCGCATTGGCATCATTCGGAATCGGTAGCACGGTACAGGCAAATGCCATCTCTACCCTGGTAGAAAACCAATACGGCATCTCTCCATACATTACAGGTGCCATCGTTACGGCTTTAGGAGCAGCTGTGATTCTTGGAGGCGTGAAAAGTATCTCCAAGGTTTGTGGCATGCTGGTACCTTTCATGGCACTCTTTTATGTATTAGGCTGCATCTACATTCTCTGTGTAAATCATGCTTATTTATTGCCTGCCATCCACGTAATCTTTGACTCTGCATTCACGACTAAGGCTGCAGGTGGCGGCTTCGCTGGAAGTACCATGATGATTGCAGCCCGCTATGGTATTGCCCGCGGATTGTTCTCTAACGAAAGTGGTCTGGGTTCGGCGCCCATCGTTGCAGCAGCAGCCCAAACCCGTAACCCAGTGCGTCAGGCATTGGTTTCATCTACCGGTACTTTTTGGGATACTGTCATCATCTGTGCCCTTACAGGTCTTGTCATCACCTCAAGTATCATAGCATATCCAGACATCGACTACCATAACGGAGCAGCACTCACCAAGGCTGCCTTCAGTAAGATTCCATATATCGGAGCTCCGATATTGACCATCGGACTGGCAACATTTGCATTCAGTACGACATTGGGATGGAGTTATTATGGAGAACGGTGTGTAGAATATCTGAAAGGCAAAAAGTGGATGCTCTGTTTCCGCATACTCTATATTGCTACTATCTTCCTGGGTAGTGTCATCAGTCTGGGACTGGTTTGGAACATTGCCGACTGCATGAATGCTTTAATGGCCATACCAAACCTTATCTCCTTGCTCTGCCTAAGTGGTATCATAGTGCATGAAACCAGAAAGTATCTGTGGAGAGACCAGTTAGATAAAGACATGGACGAAAAAGAAATAGAGGAATTAGAATAAAAGACACAGAAAGAAAATACCCTGAATGGGAGTAAAAATACAAAAGCTCGGCATTGCATCACTGCAGACCGAGCTTTTATTATTAAATCAACAAAAACTAATAAAATATCTTTTCTAAAAACCAAAAAACCTATTCGTTATGAACTTATGGTGCAAAGATACTACAGTTTGCGCAATAAACAGCACATTTTCTGTTGATTTCTATACTTTTTATTGGGCAAACGTTTGCACAGTTTGCCCTATCAGATTACAATTTATACTGAAGATGTTTCATTGCATGACCACCCCAAGTGGTATCATTGACATATTGGAAACCAACCTTCGTATAGAGACGCTCCGCTTTCGGATTGCCTTTATCACAAAGCAAACCTACAGCAGGAAGTCCTAATTCTCTAGCGCGAGAGATAGCAGTCTCCAACAGTTTAGATGCAATACCTTTTCCACGGTATTGGTTAGAAACTGCCAAACTATCCAAATAGAACTCACCTTCCTCTGTTTCAAGCTCCATAGCCGAATAGTCTATTCCAAAAGCCACGATTGCAGCCTCAATAAAGCGCTTACGTAATCTTTTGACGTCAGCACCATCGTATGCAACCAAGATGCCAACAAGAATGCCATCAGTAGACATAGCAACCAATGTATTCTTATAACTATACTGACTGTCCTCCATCTCTACAAGTTTAGTCATCATACGGTGAAAATCAACCAATGTATGCTGAGGACCAGCAAAATTTTGGCAACACTGCGCATTCATCGCCTCCATGATAAGCGATGCGATATGCGAAGCCTTGTCTGGCGTAGCCTGTTCTATTTGAATTTTCATTATATTGTTTTTATTTTATTGTTTTATTATTGTTATTTCTTTCATGCTCCAGCATCGTGAGGAAATTCTACAAAGATTACTTTTTCCATGATTGCTGATTGGGTTTGATGCCTTATCGTTTACAAAGTTACGTATATTTTTTGATAAGAGCAAGTTTTTTATATTTTTTATTCGAAAAAGTTTTTTTATTCGAAAAAAAGATGTATCTTTGCCGCAGGTTTTGAAGCTAAATTTCTATTACTAGCATAATAGAGATACCCAAATCCCTTGGGTCCCAATGCTTCAAAACCTTTTTCGTTTTTAAGAGCGAAAAAGGAATACACCGAAAGAGTGTATCCTTCTTCGCAATATAAATCCTTAATGTTTTGATTTTCAGAATATTACTATAATCACAAAGCTACAGAAGCATCCTTTAAGTCTACTGCCTGTGCCTTGAGGGTTCCCTTTCCTTTTATCACAACGACACATTTTCCGAAAAATGCCTTGCGATGTGAATCGGTGAAACGCTCCAAAGAAGTCTGACATCCATTATCTGTTCCCAGAATCTTTGGCGTTTTCAGGAAGCCATGACCACTTGCATCCTGTTCTCCTGAAACAGAGAAGAAAATCTGGTTATCTGCGTTCGGACAGAGATTGCCGTCTTTATCTACCACATTCACCTCTACAAAGGTGGTCGGATCAGAAGAGCCAAAAGCCTGACAGCCCTGATAAGTCTTCTTCAACACAAGATGATGAGGAGTTCCTGCTGTTTTTATGACCTGCTCTCTAAGAACTTTACCATTCTTTCTGGCTACAACCTTTACTTCTCCCGGTTCAAAGTTTACGCGCCACATCACATGATATTCAGTACTTTTTCTGAAAGCATCGCCTTCGTTCTTTGCACCGTAGACTGTCTTCTTACGGATACCCTGACTCTTACCATTGATAAAGAGTTCTACCTCATCGGCATGATTATAATAACACCACATGTCGATGGTCTGTCCCGGCAGCCAGTTCCAATGAGGAAAGAGATGAAGCACATCTTTCTGGCTCCACTCACTCTGATACATATAATAGCTGTCTTTTGGAAGACCCGCCAAATCGATAATGCCAAAATAACTGCTACGGGCAGGATAAGCATAAGGAGTAGGTTCACCGATATAATCGAAACCGGTCCAGATAAACTGTCCGCCCACAAAGTCGTTGTGCTTCACCACATCCCAGGTTTCTTCGTGGGTACTACTCCATGAGGCATGGAAATTATCATAAGCCGAACACATAAACGACGGATCGGTATAAGGCAACCACCATTCCTTTGGCGCAGTATAAATGCTGTCGCTAGGCATCATATAGTAGCCACGAGTCTGCAAGGCAGAAACACTCTCCGAAAGAATGAAAGGCTTGCCAGAGAAATTCTTTGGCACATCCTTCACCCACTGATGGTGATAATTGAAACCTATAACATCAATAGCCCCACTCTTAAAGAGGTGATTCTTCGGATCAGGCTCATTGCAGCCAGCAGTAACAGGGCGTGTGCCCCAAGGATCATACTCCTTCACGATTTTTGCCAGATGCTGGGTAAGAAGCGAATTGACACTCAGTTCATCACTATGTGCCAAAGTTGAAGCATCATGACCGGCATTCAGAATCAGGTTAGCCTGCTCCAGACTGAGCGTATCAGCAGCCACATCCGACCATTGTTCGAGAACTTCATTACCGATACTCCACATAATAATACTTGGATGATTACGGTCGCGCTTGATGAGATCAGACAGGTCTTTCTTATGCCATTCATCGAAGAAACGGGCATAATCGCCATTCGATTTCTTGCGGCGCCACATGTCGAAACTCTCGTCCATCACGAGGATGCCCATCGAATCGCACATGTTCAGGAGTTCTGGTGCCGGAGGATTATGACTACTTCGGATAGCGTTCACGCCCATATCGCGAAGGATGGTAAGCTTACGGTGCATCGCATCCTCATTAACGGCAGCACCCAGGCAACCGAAATCATGATGCTCACAGACACCATTTATCTTGAGATTCTTGCCATTGAGGAAGAAGCCCTTCTTTGCATCAAACTTCACATCGCGGAAACCGGCAGTTGTCGTAGCAACATCCACTACCTTCCCATTTACTAACAGCTCGCTCTTGACAGTATAGAGATATCCCTTTCCGATGTCCCAGAGATGCGGATTCTTCACCTTGAGCTTCTGTTCCCGAATACCCTGACTCTTGGCTACGATCTTTCCGGCAGCATCATAGATTGTATTACGGACAGAAAGTTTCATCTTATTACCGGAAGCAGCGAAATCCACTTTCACCCTGACATCACCCTGTGGAGAAGTTGCCACATACTGTCCCCATTGGGGAATATAAGCAGATTTCATGGTTTTGGTGAGCCAAACATGGCGGTAAATACCGCAACCGGAATACCAGCGGCTGTTAGGCTGGTCGCTGTTGTCTACCTTCACAGCAATGACATTATCACCCTTCTTATTAATATAAGGTGTAAGATCATACTCGAATGTACTGTATCCATAAGGACGGGTTCCGAGTTTATGCCCATTGATATACACGGTAGAATTCATATATACTCCATCAAAGGTGATGGTAAACCGGTCATACTTTTCCTTCGGATTCACCGAGAAGTGCTTACGGTACCATCCGATGCCGCCCGGCAATGCACCACCACCGGCTCCCGAAGGATTCGAAGGAGAGAAATCGCCCTCTATCGCCCAATCGTGAGGAAGATTCAAACTTCGCCAATGTCGGTCTGAATAATCAGATTTTGACATTCCGGCACTATCTGCTAAAGTGAAAAACCAGCCATTATCAAAAGACAGGCGATCACGGGCGCTCAACGACTGAGCGCCCAATAGAAAGATTGCTAAAGCAAATATCTTCTTCATATTACTTCAGTTTTACAGTAACTGCCTTACCGGCATACTTCACCATCTTGCCCTTAGGCGCCTTGGCGAGGCTGATACCCTGCTGGTTGTTATCACTAACAAGTACGATATTGAAGCGACGCTTCTGTAGCATACCATCAAAAGCACCCTTACGGGCAGCAATAGTAATGGTCTTCTGAGCATCATTATATTTGAAGTCTATCATAGCATACTTACCCTTCTCGTAGTTGTAGTTGGTTCCCTCATCCTCATAGAGTGTATAAGAACCATCCTTGCCTGCATAGACATAGAGGTCGATGAGTTCAGCCTTCTTCTGATCGCTCCACTCCATCTCTGGACCCACAGGAAGAATAGAACCCTCTGGAACAAAGACTGGAATCTTATCATAAGGTGCATCAGCTACGATTGTCTGTCCACCGGCATAGTGCTTACCTGTATAGAAATCATACCAGCCCTTCTGCTTAGGAAGATAAACATTGCGGCTGTACTTCTGATACTCGCCTACAGGACAAGCCATGAGAGCAGGACCGAACATCCACTGATCCTTGATGTCGTAAACATTGTCATCGCCGTTGAAGTCCATTACCAAACCACGCATCATCGTATAGTCCTTGAAGTGAACCATACCCGCCATACTGTAGAGGTAAGGCATCAGACGGTAACGGAGTTTATCGTATGCAACGATGGTCTTGTAAGCCGGATGATCTGCCGGAGCAATGTTCCATACCTCACGTGTAGGCCACTGGCCATGAGTACGATAAAGAGGTACGAAGCAACCGAACTGGTTCCAACGAGCCTGCAACTCGCGCCATTCCTTCAAGTCAGCATTTTCCTTACCGGTCTTATCGAACTCCTGCTGGGCAGCCACATAGCGGTTCTCTACACAGAAACCGCCCTGGTCCATTCCCCAGAAAGGAAGACCTGCCATAGAATAGTTCAAACCGGCAGTCATCTGGGCACGCATATCTTCCCAACGGGTAGCGATGTCACCAGACCAGGTAGCCGTACTGTAGCGCTGCTCACCGGCAAAACCGGAACGGGTCAGGAGGAAAACACGCTGGTTAGGGTTCACACTGCGCTGTCCGTTATAGATAGCATCAGCATTCACGATGCTGTAAGCATTGAAATATTCGGTAGATGTACCGAGGGCAGTAGGACCGGAAAGAGCCTTGCGGTACCACATCGGGGTACAGTCGCGAACGTTTGGTTCTGATGCATCCATCCACCATGCATCGATTCCGAACTTATACTTGGTATAAAGATTCTCGTCCATCTGGCGCCAGAACATCTTGCGGGCACCATCAGAATAGGCATCATAGAATGAACCGCGGAAGCCGAGCCAGTCGTGAATATCATCCTTGATAGCCTGATGATACATCCAACCCCTGTTGTCGAGTTCCTTATAGTTCTTGACTGTATCGTAGAACTTAGGCCATACGGAAATCATGAATCTTCCATTCATGGCATGTACGCTGTCGAGCATAGCCTGTGGGTTTGGATAGCGGGCAGCCTCAAACTCATGACTTCCCCATGAATCCAGTTTCCAGTAGTTCCAGTCCTGAACGATATTGTCTACAGGAATATGCAGGTCGCGGAACTTCTTCATGTTGTCCTCAATGTCCTTGCTGCTCTGATAGCGCTCACGGCTCTGCCAGAAACCGAGGGTCCACTTAGGATAAAGCGAAGCCTTGCCGGTAAGCGTACGGTAACCGGAAATCACCTCATCGAGATTCTGACCGGCGATGAAATAATAGTCCATATCCGGCGACATTTCACTCCAGATGCTCAACTGGTTCTTCTCTGCCTCAGAACGAGGAGCTGCTACGCGGAGTCCGCAGTAAGAAACATCACCATCTGGCTGCCACTCGATACGGATTGGAGTCTTTACGCCCTTCTTGATAGGAGTTTCAAACTTATAAGAGTTCGGATTCCAGGCTGTACGCCAGCGCTCAGGCACAACCAGTTTGCCATCGATATAAACCTTCATGTAACCGGCATAATAGAGGATAAACTGATAGAAACTGTTGGTTGGAGCCTCTACATAACCCTCGTAAACCACCTTGGAGCCATTCAGCGCGAAGCCCTTTGGCAGGTTCCGAATGCCGCCCTTGTCGGTCTGGTTGCAAACCTCAGAAGTCTCAGGCATTGCATACTCAAAGTAAATGCTATCTTCGCCTCGAACAATCTTCTGACCATTCTTATCCACATAAGTACCTGTCAGCTGACCTTCCTTACCATCCTTATCATAGAGTTTGAAGGCACGGTTCAGCTGAAGATAATCTTCCGGATTACCCCAACGGCAATAAGAATAAGAATCCCAGAGGATGCCGTAGTTTTTATTAGAGATGACAAAAGGCACACTCACCTTGGTATTATACTGGAAGAGGTCTTCGTTCTTACCCTTCATGTTGAGTTCCTCACTCTGATGCTGACCGAGACCATAGAACGCCTCGTTATCAGGAGAGTTGAAGAGCGCACGCCATGACCATCCGTGCTTCTGTGCTTCAGGAACCTTGGCAATGTCTACACCCATTTCACGGTCAGGCACGGTGAACGGCTTGAAAGTCTTTCCACCCTGAGCAACCTCGTTGAGAAGGACATTGTCTTTCAGGTCATAGAAGGTAATCTGACCCGTAGCCTCGTTCATGACAGCACGCATGGCTGCAGTGGTAATGATGAGATTGTCTCCCTGCTCTTCCACCTTATAATTTGCCTTGCTGTTTTGAGGCACTATTATCAGACTCTGTTTGTTACGGAAACTCTGTTCGGCTGTAGCCTGAACACGGATAATCTTATCGCTCACCACCTGGAGGCGAATCTGACTAGGACCAAAATTCTGGTGTTGCTTCAACTGAACAGTAAGATAATTACCATTCTGGTTGAAACCGGCTGCCTGCATGCCTGTAGCACTCATCAGCAGCACTGCTGAAATCAATAATGTTTTAGTTAGTCTCATTGTTATATGTTTAAAGGAAAGTTTAAAAATCTGCGGCAAAGATACGAGAAAATTCCCGTATCTTTGTGCGCAAATGTTATCTGTATATGTATTAAATGTTAACTAGAAGCGTAAACTACTCTGATTCTGACAGATTCTTACGATATTGAGACGGCGTAACGCCATACGCGTCTTGGAAGTATTTAGTGAAATAACGTGGGTTATTGAATCCCACCTTATAGGCTATTTCACTGATGTTCAAGTCGCCCGAGCGGAGCAGATGCTCTGCAAATTTGATACGCTTGGTTCTGAGATACTCAGAAGGTGTAATACCCGTTAGCGAAATCATGCGTTTATATAATTGTACGCGTGAAATGCTAAGATGAGTACTGAGCGATTCTACCGATGTTTCAGGATTGCTCATATGATCGCGGATATAAACATTCACCTCATCTATAAATTTGCGGTCGGCCTCTGTTATTACATATTCTGTGCTCACATTCTTGCGTTTCTTCAAGAAGTTCAGAATACAGAGATTCAACATATCTATATCGAATGGTTTGGCAATATACTCGTCAGCACCACACTTCAGACTTTCCTTGCGTTGCTCATCTCCCATACGGGCCGAGAGCATGATGAAAGGTATGGCTGTTGTTTCGTCATTGTCCTTACACATCCGGCAGAGTTCGTTACCATCCATCACAGGCATCATCACATCGCTCAGGATGATATCAGGACGACGGTCGATGATCTTGTTCCAGGCATCCTGACCATTGACAGCCTCAACAACCGTATAGTCTGTCAATACTTCGTTCATAAACTCACGGAAGTCCTCACTGTCGTCAACGAGGAGCACTACCGGCTTCCTGATCATTGATTCTCCAGGCTGATGCGCATGTTTACTCATTCCGTAGAGAACGTTCTTACCTGCATCTGGATCCTCATCAGTAGCCTGATGCACCGTGGTTATGATAGGTGCTGCTCGCAGAAATCCGAGATGTGCCGTAGAATTAGAGGTGGTACTGCTCTCTATCGGAAGGTCTACCATAAAGATGGTTCCTCCGCTTGGATTATCTGTAACATCTACTTTACCGCCATGCAGTTCGGCAAACTTCTTTACCAGGTTCAAACCTATTCCGCTACCACCCTGCGGCTGCATTTCAGTGCCATTGACCTGATAGAAACGCTCAAACACATGTTCCTTCTCCTTATCGCTGATGCCCTTGCCTGTATCAGATACTGAGATGCGGAGCATATCCGAATCCTTATCTCCTACACGCTGGCGGAATGCAACACTCAGAGAAACGGTGATAAATCCGCCATCTGGCGTAAACTTGTAAGCATTGCTCAGGAGGTTATTCACTATTTTTCCTACCTTATCAGCATCAAACGACATCTGCAGACTAGGCATCGTAGAATCGAAGGCAAGCGTTACTTTGCTGTTTGCCAAAGTACGGAACGAAGTACAGATATTGTCAACGAAGCTCACGATGTCGATACGCGACAGGGTAAGTTTTTCCTTATTCTGGTCTATCTTGCGGAAGTCGAGAATCTGGTTTACCAGATTGAGCAAACGTGTAGCATTGCGATGAATCATCTCCAGCTTTCTGCGTTTACTTTCATCTCTTTCTTCTCTAATCATATTGACCAGCGGCGAGATAATCAAGGTGAGCGGAGTACGGAGTTCGTGGCTCACATTGGTGAAGAAGTTGAGTTTGAGTTCATTCAACTCCTTGGTCTTCTTGATACTGTCTTCCTTGCTCTGGAGTTCGAATTTTACACGCTGCTTTTCGAGCATACGTTTACGGTAGAGATAGAAAGCTACACCTATTAATATAATATATACGATAATCGCCCATATAGAGAGATAGAAAGGCGGATGAATATAAATCTTCAGCGTGCTCACCTCTTCGCTCACACTACCATCAGCATTCACCACCTTTGCCTCCAGGACATAGCTGCCTGAAGAGAGATTGGTAAAGGTAGCCTCCGGACGTCCCTCAGGTGTCAGCATCCATTTGTCATCAAGTCCCTTTATGCGATAGAGGAAACGGCAACGGGCAGGAATACTTACCTGGTCGGAAGCAAACTGTATGGTAAACGCCTTGTCCTTATAACTGAGATCCAGTTCAGGATGAGTATCGAGCGATTTTTCCAGAGGCACTCTTCCCTCAAACTCCTCACCTGCCTTCAGCGGATGATCGAAGAGTACGAAACCGCTGAACAAGACATGTGCATTTTTCTGGGCAGGAAGAATCTTGGCAGGATTGATGATATTAATACCATCCTGTCCACCGATGGCGATGGCTCCATTTCTCATCAGACAGGCAGAACGCTGGTTAAACTGGCGGCTCTGCAAGCCATCGAGCGAATTGAAGCTGATCATCGTGATGTCCCATTTGCCCTGATTGTTCTTAGCCAAAGTAACACGGGTAACGATAAACTCAGAAACCAGCCAGATGTTGTGCTGCTTATCTTCGAGCACCATACAGCCTACCGTACCCTGCGTACCATTGAGGTCATTGATAGACTCCAACTGTCCTGAAGCCTCATCATACATGGTGACGCCCGCAGGCGAAGCCATCCACAAGATGCCTCGGCTATCCTTCATCATGTAATTCAGGGAAGGACTAGGGAAAGGCTGTCCGTCCTTGGTTGTATTCACATTGGTTACCTTTCGGGTTCCGAAATTAAAGATAGAATAGTTCTGCGAATGACCTATCAGAATTTCATCTTTATTCGGCAGGAAGAGCGAGTTGATAAAATCACTGGTAATACCTGAATTCTGAACATTGTAGGTTGTAAACTTACCACTTTCAGGATTATAAATCTGGAAGCCTGAGCCCAAGGTTCCGATAATCAGATGGTGATACGGATCTTCGGCAAGACACCAAACGCTGTTATTGGCAAGTCCGCCAGGAGCTGCCTGAAAACTCTTCCATCTGCCGTTTTTATATTGGGCAAGTCCACCATTGAAGGTACCGAAATACATCGTACCATCACTCATGGTTACGCTGCTGACGATAATATCCGAAGCCAGACCGGTTTCAGCCTGTGAGAATCGCCAGCTCTGTCCGGTAAGCGGACTGTAGCATATAATACCGCTATCATTGGTTCCGCACCAGAGATTACCATTCAGATCCTGTGTGATTGTACACACATCACCAAGCGGAATAGTTGTGAATTTCTGAGCGTCAGGCGAATAATAAGCCACGCCGTTCTTGTAACTACCTACCCAGATAGCCCCCTCATCATCCACATAAACCTTCTGCAGGGAATTGTCAACGATACTTCCCTTTGCTTCGGAATGAACATACTGACGGCAGATTTTGCGTTTGAAATCAACAAAGAAGAGACCGTTATGGTCGGAAGCCACCCAGAGATTGCCTGCCTTATCGCGGGCAATATCACGCATCAGAATACGGGTTGGGCAAGGAATATCAATGCCCATGTTTGTAAGATAAGAACGTGCATCGGTCCATTTCCCGGTCTTTGACTGATACACGTAATTGGCATTACTTACAGAAACCCAGAAACCACCTATACCATCATAGAAAGTATAGGCGCCATTATCACCGGCAGCTTTATGGGTGGCAAGGAAGGAATTGGACCAGAGAACCTTCTGTTTCTGTCCGTTGACACGGCAGATTGTACCATCATTATAGGTAATGAGCGCCTCGCCGTCAACCTCGGTTATTTTACTGATATTTCCCTCTTTCAGACAGCCCGGCTGAGCCTTTTTGGTAAATTTAAAAAGATAAGTATTTTTGGTCTTGGCATTATGAAAGAAGAGTCCCTGTCCGTAGACAGCTATCCACATGTTCTTATCCTTATCTATCAGGAGTTTATAAGGAGGTCCCTGCACATGGATGTTTTTGAGCCATTCTTCCGGTTTGCGCTCAAACTGCTCTTCATCATATTTGTAGATGCTGTACCCCACAGAGGTATGCACCCAGATATTTCCATCATAGTCTTGCTGAAGTTCATCTACCGAATTGTTAGGCAGCGACTTATCATCAGTGTTGCTATAATAGAAAGTTTTCATACGGAAGCCGTCAAAGCGGCACAGTCCCGACTGGGTACCGAACCAGATGTAGCCTCTGGTGTCCTTGAGGATGGCACCCACCTGACTGTTCGTAAGTCCATCATGATTGGTGAGGCTGCTGAATTCTACGTTTTCATAGGCAGCCCATGCCCTCTCCGGCTGCATGAGCAGCAAGAGCAGAAACAGCACGATGGCATGTTTCAAGTAGTTTTGTTTTTTTATCATCATAATTGTAGGTTTATATATATTTATCTGAATAGATATTTTATTTCTATAATAGGTTTTATTTCACATCGTTTTTTTCAGAACTTTCGCGTATTTTCAGTATCATCGGTACCACTTTCTTGTAGATTTTGTCATCTCCATTGATGCTTCTCATGAGTAGATCACAGGCAGTGGTTCCCTGTTCGTGTGCCTTGTCCATAATAGCCGAGAGTTTCGGCGTAACGAAGGCAGCAGTATCACCATCGGTAAAACCGATGATAGCAACATCCTCTGGTATTCGGAGCCCTTTTTCCTTGATAGCATCGAAGGCGGCATAGGTGATTATGTCGTTAAAGGCGAGGATGGCATCAGGTCTGTCCTCCTTTTCGAGGAGACGGAGGGTAGCGTTTCGGGCCACATCGAAATCGATTCTGTCGCAAACCACGAGGTCACGGTCGATAGGGATGCGGTTCTCTCTCAGAGCCTCCAGATAACCGTGTTTTCTGCGGCGCACCATATCAAGATGGTTTGGACCGCCGATGAAGGCGATGCGGCGCGAACCAGTATCTATCATATGTTGGGTAGCCTCTTGGGCGGCAATATCACCATTGCCTACTACCTGGGAGAACTTATCTTCTAAGCAACAACGGGCAAAGAACACCAGTGGAACTCCCATCTTATGCAACTGCTCGAAGTGAGAATAGTCGACCGTATCCTGTGCCAGGCAGGCGATGATGCCTTCTACATGCATATTCAGGAAGTTTTCTACCGCTCTCTTCTCGTGTTCTGTATTCTCGTGGCTATTGGCGCTGATTACCGAATAACCATTCCTTACGGCATAATCTTCTATACCATCCAGCACGGCAGCATAATAATGAGTTACCAGGTTTGGCACAATCACACCAATCACCCTAGGTGCTTCTTTTCTGAGGTTCTGTGCAAAGGGGTTTGGTCGATAATTGAGCTCCTTGGCAAGGCTTTTCACCTTTTGAGTCATCTCCTCACCCACTTCATGGCTGTTTCGCAGGGCTCTAGATACAGTTGCTATGCTGACGCCAAGTTGATCGGCGAGGTCTTTTAAAGATGTTCTTCGTTGTTTCATTTGTTAGTTTACGCTTTATAGACATACATTTTTGTATCCACAAATTCTGCATATTTTGTCTTTCCGACAGCAAAGTTAGTGAATTCTTTGCAAAGATAACAATTTCTTTCGAAAACGCAAACGTTTACGTTATTATTTTCTGAAAAAATTTATTTTATAAGAAAAAAACTCGTAATTTTGCAAACTGAAAAGTAATGAATAGTTGATAATAAGTTAGTTAGAAACAAGCGTGGGTTTGGAATGTCGGGAGACAATCCAAACTCTTTTTTATGTCCCGATGGCAACAGATTACCTGCCAGGATACAAAAAACAGGATACAAAAAAAGATGAGGGCACATACTGAATACTGCCCCCATCTGATATGGTTATTACTGCTTAAAAACAAATTTCTTCTGTCCGGGATAGTTAACGAATATCGCTACCAGCAGAGATACTATACTCTTCGGAATCATATAATGCAGCTGAATATGTTCGTGCGCATTCAGAAATTCGGTCAGGGCGATAGTGCCGCCCGAATTGAGCATCCAGCTGATGCCCCAGATGATAAAATAGCGCCAGGCTACACTCTTTTTCTTGCTCTTGGAATCGCCGAACACATAACGATAATTCAGTATGCAGTTGGTAATGCCGCCACTTATCACTCCCAGCGCATTGGCAAGTCCGTAATAAATGCCGATGATATCTGAGAGGAAGAATGCCAGTCCGAAGTCTACCACTGAGGCGCAGGAGGCAGTCAGTTCCGCCTTGCCGAAGGTTACGAGTTCTTCTTTAATCTTGCCCATATACTCTTAGATTCCATTAGCAGTACGCCTACTATCGTAGTAAGAATACCCAACATGACATCAATGATATAATGATGACCGGAATAGACTGCCGTCCACCAGATGCCCAGACAGATACAGGCGAAGAGCACCACCGTATACCAGCGTTTACGGCTCATCACAGCATAAATCGTGGTGAGGAACATATAGGCAGCATGCAGGCTCGGCACGGCAGCAAAGACATTGGCATTCTTGCCATAGAGTCCGTGGAACACGTGCAGTCCGGTCATTGCGTCCCATCTGCCCAGACCAGCCACATTGCCCGGTGTATTGAGCACAGCCTTGAAGCCATAATTCATCGCATACCAAGGCGGAGCAGCTGGATAGATGTAGTAGCCGATGAAGCCGATGACATTCACCAGCAGGAAAGCCCAGGAAAAACGCTTGAACCATTTAAGCTGTTTCGTAAGATACAGATAAAGGGCAAACGCGATAGGCACCGGAACCCAGCAGAGATAGAAGATGCCTGCCCAGAAATCGGCAAAACCGCAATGGTGAACCTTGAAGTATTCACCCGGAATCATCAGCTGGCTATGGTCGGCTACAGCCTGCAGTTCTGCGCTGGATGAAGCAGCAATGCCGAAGAGCGACTTTTCTGCATGATAGAGATGCGCCACGTCAATATCGTTCACCATATAGTTAGGATAAAGGCGCATCGAATCGTAGATGATTCCAAAGAGGAACCAAGGCAGAAAATAGAAGGCAAAACGGCGTGTCTTCTTCCAGGCTGCGAGTACCGCCAGGAGGATAATCAGATAGATACTAAACACTTTTTTCTACTTTTTATTGATAGAATTTGAGTTTATCATTTACGGCTGTTCATCACAACATAACAATGCCAGATGCGCCAGAAAGCGGTGATGTTTGCCAGGACGGCAATCAGGATCATTCCGCCAGCCAGCCACCAGATATTGCCTGTAAAGCCGGTAATCATCGCAGTAACAGCGGTAACCACAACGCGCTCAGGACGCTGCATGAAACCTACCTTGCACTCAATATCCAGACCCTCGGCACGGGCACGGACATAACTTACCATCACAGAACCGATCATCGCTGCAAAGGTGACTACGCTCATCCAGAACCAGGTCATATCGCCCTGCATACGTACGAAGATGAGGCAGATGCCAAAGAGACTTACCAGTTCGCTGTAGCGGTCGAGTGTAGAATCCCAGAGTGCACCGAAGAGACTGCTTTTGCCGCTCATACGTGCCAGACGACCATCCATCATATCGAAGAGACCGGCTGCAAGGATAATGAATCCACCCCATCCTACAGTAACCATGCAAGATGCATAATCAGCCTGCTCAGTTCCGAGCATCCATGCAGCATCAAGGAAGAAACCGGCTGCCACAATATTGCCCAGGAATCCTACGAAGGTGACAATGTTAGGAGTAATACCTACTGCTATCATCCCCTTGATAAGTGGATTGATGATGGCATAGATAACTTTTTGTAAGAAATCTCTATAATTCATATTTAATCTATTTTTTATTGTCTGTTTTAGAAAACGCTTGCTTAAGAAATTGTCTGCTTTAAGAAATGCTAGACTAGATGATTCCAGCCGAAACCAGTATGATTTTGATGATGATTAAAGAAACGGCTGCATAGAGGCCGCCCAGCAAATCATCAGCCATCACGTAGAAGGCGCCCTGCCTGTTATCCAGTTTCTTGATGCCCAGCGGTTTCACCATATCAAAGAAGCGGAAGAGAACAAGTGCCACCAATGCCCACCACCAGGCATCTTTCACTTCGCCCTGTGCCGTAAGCGGGGTCAGCAACGACAGGGGAATCCACACGCCAGCCATCTCATCGATGACCACACGGCTGGGATCCTCGCCCCAGTAAGGCTGCAACTGCGCTGTTGCCCAAGTGCCCAGAATGGTAGAAACAATGACGAGAAAGAAGGTGATGCTCTGCAGACTCTCGCCCGTAATACCGAGCCCGTAAGCCAGGGCTGCCCAGATGAGGGTTGCCAATACAGAGCCAGCCGTTCCCGGTCCCCAAGGCCAGAAGCCACTGCCGAAACCGGTGCCTATGATGACGGGCAGCAAAGGAGGCCGCTCGTCGGTAAGATTTCCCTTGTTATTCATTCTCTTGATGTTTAATAAGCCCGCAGAAGGGCGTTTCTTCTTTAAATTTCAGTGTGCAAAATTACGCTAAAAAATTAAATTAACCAAATAGTTTTCTGTTATTTTTCTGAATTTCATCAGATATTGACAGATAAACAGGTGAAATAGAGCAATATGAAGGAGTTTTATACCACTCAGGCTCGCACGGCGAAGAGCAAGAACAGACAGCAGAAGGAACTGCATGGAAGCCTTTTTCTGAAAATCTCATAAAAAACTGAAATAATGAATAGGTTTTTGCGTCTATTTACGAATAATGTTATAACTTTGCATCCTGAAAAGATTAAATCATGGGCGGAGAGCCCCTATATATAATAAGGTATAAAAAATGAAAGGTATTAAAAAGTTGTATTTTACAGTCATCCTTCTGATGATTTCTACGCTTCAGATGATGGCTCAGCAGAAGATAACAGGCCGTGTCATTGATGACGACGGTTTTGCCGTACCGTATGCAAGCGTGCAATACAAAGGACATAAAATCGCAGTTTCAAGTAACGGAGAAGGTAAGTTTACCATTGATAAGAAGCCGGGACTCATGCTCACCGTAAGCGCACTGAGCTACAAGAGCACATCGGTGAAGGTTGACGAAAAGACCAACTTTCTGGAAATCAAACTGAAAGACGATACGCACAAACTGACCGAAGTGGTGGTGAAATCGAAAAAAGGCCGCTACAAGCGTAAGGATAATCCTGCCGTAGAACTGATGCGGCGCGTGATTGCTGCTAAGAAAAAAAGCGACCTGAGCAACCACGACTATGTGCAATATGATAAGTATCAGAAGATTACACTCGCGCTCAACGACCTGAAAAAAGAGCAGTTGGAGAGCAAGTTCTTCCAGCGCCGCCAGTATCTCCTCGACCAGGTAGAAACCTCTCCATACAACGGAAAGCTCACCCTGCCTGTCAGCATCGACGAGACGGTTTCACAGCATATTTACCGCAAAGATCCGAAGACAGAAAAGGACATCATCAAGGGTCAGCAGAGCAATGGAATCGGACAGGTAATCCAGACCGGAGAGATTCTCAACACCGCCCTGAAAGAGGTGTTCACCGATGTAGACATCTACGATAATTACGTGCGCCTGCTGCAGTATCCCTTCCCATCTCCCATCGGCAGAACAGCCATCAGCTTCTACCATTACTACATCGAAGATACGGTGTATGTGGAAAGAGACCTGTGCTACCATCTGCAGTTTATCCCAGCCAACAGCCAGGACTTCGGATTCCGAGGTGAACTCTATGTGCTTGCCGACAGCAGCCTGCACGTGAAGAAATGTAACCTCTACATGCCTCACAACAGCGATGTAAACTGGGTTACTGACATGAAGATTGAACAGGAGTACACCAAGCTCGACAACGGCGAGTGGGTGCTCTCTAAAGACGATATGATAGCCGAACTGCACGTTAACAAGTTCCTTCAGGACCTGCTGGTGGTGCGAAACACGCGAATCACCAATTATGCCTTCGATGCCTTGCCGAAGCAGCTCTTCAAGGGCAAGGCGAAGATCAGGCACGATATGGATGCGATGAACCGCGATGAGGCTTACTGGAACAAATACCGGCAGGTGGGTCTCACGAAGAGCGAATCGTCGATGGACAGCTTTATCCACCGCATGGAGAACTCCAAGGGATTCAAATACATCATCTTCGGTGTGAGAGCCTTGATGGAAAACTATGTGGAAGTGGCTCATACCAAGGGCAAGAAGGTAACGGTGAAAGACAGTCTGGGTGTTGAAAGAGACAGCATCATCAACGACCGCCGCAGCCTCTTCGACCTGGGACCTATCAACACGTTCCTCTCCAACAACTACGTAGACGGTGTGCGCCTGCGTCTGGCGGGCAGAACGATGGCGGCCCTCAACCCCCACTTCTTCTGGGATGGTTACGGTGCCTACGGTCTGAAGAGCAACAAGTGGTATTACGGCCATGTGCTCACCTATTCGTTCAACAAGAAGAAGAACAGTCCGTTCGAGTTCCCGATGCGCAAGCTTACCTTCGAGTTGGGGCATGATATTACATCTCCATCCGATGATAACCTGCTGCACAACAAGGACAACTTCTTCATGACCCTCCGTGCCACTACGCAGGACCAGATGTATCAGTATCACCGCCAGAAGGTGACCTTCACCTACGAAACCGACTGGGGATTCCGCTTCGACACCAGCCTCCGCTGGCAGAGCAACCGCACCGTGGGCAATCTCCACTACTACAGGGTGAGTGACGGCGAGGAAATACGCAAGATACGCACCACAGAGGCAAGTGTAGGCTTAGATTACAACCCGGGGGTCACCTATGTCAACACCAAGCAGCAGCGCCTGCCTATCAACCTCGACAGTCCTGAAATCTCGCTTCGCCACACCATGGGCTTAGACGGATTCATGGGCGGCCAGTATCAGAGCAACCTCACCACGCTGGGCATTTACAAGCGCCAGTGGCTGGGAAGCTTCGGCTATATGGATTTCAACATCGTGGGCAAGGCGCAGTGGAGCAAAGTGCCTTTCACCATGCTCATCCAGCCACCGGTCAACCTCTCCCTCTTCGAGCAGGAGGCAACCATCAGCATGATGAAGGACTGGGAGTTCCTGAGCGACCGCCAGCTGTTCTGGTCAGTAGCCTGGGATATGAACGGCAAGCTGCTCAACCGCATTCCGCTCATCAAGAAGCTGAAGTGGCGTGAATATGTAGCCATCAAGGGTGTTTGGGGCGATTTGACCAGCAAGAACGACCCGAGCAAGAACATCAATGATGAGAAACTCTTCAAGTTCCCTACCAACTCCTATACCTTTGGCAAGACGCCATACTGGGAGTTTGTAGCCGGCGTGCACAACATCTTCAAGTTCTTCGGAATAGATTATGTTCGCCGCCTCAACTATTATGACCATGCAAACATCTCAAAATGGGGCATCCGTATGGGTTTCCTCATGTCATTCTAATAAGAAAAAAGATGCCTTGATGCAGTATTTTATTGCATCAAGGCATTTGCGTACATATATAAACAACATATAAGAGAGTAAACACAATGAAGATTCTATTAGCAGACAAACAGGACATCACAAGAGCCGGATTGAACTATGTGATCAGTAAGATGGAGGGATTGGAAACCCAAACTGTCGAAGACAAGGCAGACCTGCTGCTTGCCTTAAAGGAGAATGAGGATACGGTTGTAATACTCGACTACACCCTTTTTGACATCAATGATGCTGCCGAGTTACTTATTTTAAACCAGCGTTTCCCATACACGCGCTGGCTACTGTTCAGTGAGGATCTGAGTGCCGATTTCGTGAAGATTCTCATCGCCAGCAGTACGCAGTTCAGCGTATTGCTGAAAGAGTGTTCGCTAATGGAAATCAAGGAGGCGATACGTTTCTGTGTAGCAAGCAACCGTTTTGTCTGCCAGCGCATGATGGAGGTTCTTCTGGCTCCGAAACAGGAGGAGCAGGAGAAAATCAACCTCACCAAGACCGAGACAGAGATTCTGAAGGACATTGCGCTGGGAATGACGACGAAAGAAATAGCCGAGAAGCGCTTTTCCAGCTTCCATACGGTCAATACCCACCGCAAGAACATCTTCCGCAAGTTGGGCGTAAACAACGTTCACGAGGCTACGAAATATGCGCTGAGAGCCGGTTTGGTAGATTCGGCAGAATATTATATTTAAGTTGATAGTTTATAGTTGATAGTTTATAGCAATCTTGCAAACGGCTAAGCCCTATAAACTATCAACTATAAACTATCAACTTTTCATTGGGGGGTTAACAGGGTTAACAGTTAACAGCTGTTTTTTGCATGGTCCCCCTCGCGTACCTTATTATATAATAATATATATATACTTATTTTTATATAAGTGTGTGGATGAAAGTATGCATTTTTGGGGTGTTAACTGTTAACCTGTTAACCCCTATCTTAATTTTCTCTTTCCAGAGCGCATCTTTTTTCTTGGCAAGCGTCTTATATTAAGACGGAGAAGTGCCTTATATTAAGACAGATAAGAGGCTTAAATGATGACCAGCGGGAGGCTTCAATGATGCCTCACGAGGGGGCAATTAATGCGTCGCGACGGAAGAATTGGTACGTCGCGACGGAAATAATATTGCGTCACGACGCAAAAAATAATGCATCGCGATGGAAAAAAACAGCCATTTTTACAGCCATTTTTCATCCTATCGCGATGCATTCTTAATTTTCTCAACCGGAAAGCTATGAGTTACTAATCGGAAAGCTATGAGTTGAGAACCACAAAACTATGAGTCAGTTTTTTTAACTTTTTAGCCCATTTTCTATCTTTTTACGCCTAAACGGCACAAAACAGAGACTTTTAAATCTTCTTTTTATAGCAGCGATGACGGCGATGCTGTTCGCTCTCCAGATACTGCCACTGGCTCTGAACACCGGTATTGGTCTCCATCTGCGGCATTGCCTCAGCCCATTTAAAACCATAACGGCGATACTGCTCAATCAGATCGGCAAAAATAAGCGCGTTGGCTCCCTTCTTGCGATATTCCGGAAGAACACCAATCAAGAGCAAATCTACCGTATCCGTCTTGTGCCACTTCAGAACCTTCAGCACCTTCAGCCAACCCGTAGGGAAAAGCTTGCCATCGCCTATCTCGCGCAGCGCATCGGTAAACGAAGGGAAGGAAACACCAAAGGCAACCAGCTTGTTGCCAGCGTTGCCATCTACCACACCCGTTACCAGGTTCAAGTCAGCCTTCTTGATATAAGTATTTACATATTCATCGATCTGCTTCTCCGTAAGCTGCTGGAAATCATAGAGATTCTTGTAAGTCTCGTTCACGATTTCGAACACCTTCCTGCCCATTCCTCCCGAGGTCAGTTCCCGGCGGGTGAACTTATGAACATGCAGATTATATCGGCTCTCTATCATCTGGGCAGTCTTGGCAAACTTAGCCGGCGTCACTTCCGGAATCCTGATGCGGTACTCCAGCCAGTCGTTATCCTTCTCATAGAGCGGATAACTCTCCAGATGCGTCTTATAATAAGGATAATTGTAATTGATATACATCGTAGACTTCCGGTCGAAGCCCTCGATGAGCAAGCCTTCACGGTCCATATCCGTAAAGCCGAGCGGACCTACGCATTCGTTCATTCCCTTGCTCTTGCCCCAACTTTCTACCGCGCGCAACAAGGCGCAGGAAACCGCAACATTATCCACGAAATCGAACCAGCCGAAGCGAACCTGCTTCTTGTTCCACTCTTCGTTGGCACGATGGTTGATAATGCCAGCAATTCTACCTACGATACGAGCCTCGCTGTCAACCGCCAGGAAGTATTGAGCCTCGCAGAATTCGAAGGCAGGATTCTTCTTTGGGTCCAGCGTATTCATCTCGTCGAAACGCAAAAAAGGAATGGCAAACTTATGGCCTCTGTAGAGATCATAATGAAACTGAATGAAGGTTTTCAGCCCTTTTTTAGTCGTTATCGGTATGATTCTTATCTCATCATTCATTAGTATATTGTTTTATGTATATATATTCAATTGCGGCACAAAAATACAATAAATTTATGAATAATGCAACTCTTTTCTTATAAATTTATAAAAGTTGGTTCATAATTGTCCAACTTTGTGGATATTTATGTACCTTTGCAGGTTGAAATGCCCCAAAAGAGCATCATAAAGTTATGAAGAAAGAGAAAAGAGACAACTATACGTTCCTCACACATGCCCCTGTGCATCATGTGATTTTTACGATGGCCATACCAACGATTATCAGTATGCTGTCGACGAGCATGTACAACCTCGCCGACACCTATTTCGTGGGCAGCATCAACACGCAGAGTGTGGCAGCGGTAGGCGTTTCCTTTGCAGCAATGGCTGTTATCCAGGCGATAGGTTTCTTCTTCGGTCACGGAGCGGGCAATTATGTTTCGCGACAGTTGGGTGCCAAGCATACGGAAGAGGCACAGAAGATGGCAACAACGGGCTTTGTGCTGAGTTTTCTTACCGGTCTCCTCATCGCCATTCTGGGTCATGTGTTCCTCACTCCGCTCTGCCTTCTGATGGGTTCTACGCCCACCATTCTTCCTTATACAGAGCGTTATCTGGGCATTATCCTGCTGGGTGCTCCCTTTATGACTACCTCGCTTACGCTGAATAATCTGATGCGATTTCAGGGCAATGCGATGTATGCGATGAAGGGCATCATGTCGGGTGTGCTGCTCAATCTGATTCTGGCTCCTCTGCTCATTCTCTACTTCCAGCTGGGCATTACCGGAGCCGCCGTAGCCACCCTCATCAGCCAGTGTTTCGGCTGCGCCATGCTCTTCTGGATGACGCATAAAGGCGAGAACATCCGCATCCGTCTCAGCAATTTCACCCCTACCCGCGCCTTTGCTAAGGAGATTATCTTCGGCGGAACTCCTTCGCTGTCAAGACAGGGACTGGGAAGTATCGCTACGCTGATGCTCAATGTGGCAGCAGGTGCGTTTGGCGATGCAGCCATTGCGGGCATGAGCATCGTTACCCGCATCTCCTTCTTCACCTATGCGATGGTCATCGGTCTGGGACAGGGATTCCAGCCGCTCTGCGGATTCTGCTACGGCGCCAAACTCTATGGGCGCGTAAAGGAAGCCTTCTTTTTCTGCATCAGATGTGGCACGGTTTTCCTCAGCGTCTGTACCCTTCTCGGCTTCATCTTCTCAACTTCCATCATCAGCATCTTCCGTGATGATGCAGCGGTTGTAGCCGTAGGTTCGGCAGCTTTGCGATGGCAGGTGCTCAGTTTTCCGCTCGTAGCCAGCATCGTGCTCACCAACATGCTGATGCAGACCATCCGTAAACCGGTGAGAGCCAACATCGTAGCGGCAGCACGAAGCGGACTTTTCTTCATTCCGCTCATCTTCATCCTCCCCTATTTCTTCGGACTGTTGGGCGTGGAGATGTGTCAGATGTGGGCAGATTGCTGCTCGTTTGCCGTTGCGGTTCCGATAGCCTGGAGCGCTTTCAGGGATATGAGAAGAGAGCAGATGGAACTTGGGTAAAGCCACTAGAAGATAAGAAGATACTAGAAGATAAGAGAAAATACTTGAGATAAGAGAAATGGAGAAGACTTATTACATAGGACTGGACGTTGGCTCTACGACAGCCAAGATAGCCGTTATCGACAGCGATAACCAGGTAATTTACTCAAAATACGAACGCCACAACGCCCGTGTCAACGAACTTGTGTCGCAATATTTCGATGAGATTTTAGCCCTTACCGGCGATGCAGAGGCAAGAATCTGCGTAACGGGAAGCGTAGGAATGGCTACTGCCGAACAGCTCCAGGCGGAGTTTGTACAGGAGGTGGTGGCTGCATCGGTCTATGCCCGTACGGCTCATCCTGAGGCGAAAGCGCTCATCGATATTGGTGGCGAGGACGCGAAGGTTATCTTCTTCAAGAAAAACGGAAATATGGAACTGCGCATGAACGGCAACTGTGCCGGTGGAACGGGCGCTTTCATCGACCAGATGAGTGTGCTGATGGGCGTAGAGAACCATAAGATGAGCGAGTTGGCGATGAAGGCAGAGCACGTTTATCCGATGGCTGCCCGCTGCGGCGTGTTTGCCAAGACCGACATCCAGAACCTGATGGCGCGCAATCTGCCCGAAGCAGATATTGCAGCCAGCATCTTCCATTCCATCGCCGTACAGACGGTGGTAACGCTTTCTCACGGCATCAGTTTCGAGGCTCCTATCCTGCTCTGCGGCGGTCCGCTGACCTTTCTTCCGGCTCTCCGCAAGGCTTTCTGCGATTATCTACATCTATCTCCAAACGATTTCATCGTATCCGAAAACAGCAATCTCATTCCGGCTCTGGGCTGTGCTTACCGAGCAAAATCGGCAGATTCTGCAGCCTCAGTTTCTGCCCTCAGAAGCCGGATGAAAAAAGAAATACAAACGGAATGGACCAGCAGTCTGCTGCCTCTGTTCAAGAACGAGAAAGAGCACCAGGAATGGCTCAAATCAAAGGCGAAATTCGCTACCGAAACCCAACCGCTGAATAAAGGAAAACAGCAGGTTGTGATTGGTATTGACTCGGGCTCTACTACGACTAAGATTGTTGCGGTAAGGGTGAATGCGGAGACGCCTACGGGAGATATTGTCTTTACCAATTACCGCCTGAATCTGGGAAATCCGATCAAGGCAGTAGCGGATGGACTGAACGCCCTGAAGCAGGAAGCAGCATTGCGAGGCGCTGAACTGGAAATCGTAGGCTCCTGCTCTACAGGTTACGGGGAAGAACTCATCAAGGCGGCTTTCGGCCTCGACAGCGGCATTATCGAAACAATGGCGCACGAAAGAGCAGCTGCCTCACTCATGCCCGACGTGAGTTTTATCCTGGACATCGGCGGACAGGACATGAAGGCAATCTTCGTTGAGAAAGGGGCTGTGGTGCGCATGGAACTGAACGAGGCGTGCAGTTCGGGCTGCGGAACATTCATCCAGACCTTTGCCAACAACATGGGTTATTCTGTAGGCGATTTTGCCCAACTCGCCTGCCAGTCGAAGGCTCCCTGCGACCTGGGAACCCGCTGCACCGTCTTCATGAACTCGAAGGTGAAGCAGGTGCTCAGAGAGGGCGCATCTGTAGCTGATATTTCTGCCGGAATCTCTTATTCTGTCATCAAGAACTGTCTTTATAAGGTGTTGAAACTCCATGGTAATGAGAACCTTGGAGGCAAAATCGTTGTGCAGGGTGGTACGATGAGAAACGATGCGGTGGTAAGGGCATTTGAGTTGCTCACCCATACCGAAGTGGCACGAAGCAACATGCCTGAACTGATGGGCGCCTACGGCTGTGCCCTTCATGCGGCGGCAGATTACAAGCATCGCACTTCTGCAGAAGACGAGCACCCTGCCCTATCAAGATCCATCGATGATCTCCAGAATCTGGCTCATTATGAAACCAAACAGCTGCAATGCAAAGGCTGCGAAAACCATTGTTATGTTTCCCGCTACACCTTTGCCGGCGGCAACCGATTCTACTCCGGAAACAAGTGTGAGCGTGTGTTCAACAACAAGGGAGCAAACGGGATAAAAGGCAAAAATATCTACGAATACAAATATAGTTTACTCTTTGATAGAGAGACGGTTAACCCACCTGCTACCGCGTTTCACGGTACATGGGTAGGCATTCCTCGCATCCTCAACATGTACGAGGAATATCCGTTCTGGAATGCGCTGCTCCGGGCAGCAGGATTGGGCGTGATTCTCTCTTCCGATTCCACTTTCAGCCAGTATGAAGGAGCCTTGAATACGGTGATGAGCGACAATATCTGCTTCCCGGCTAAACTGGCTCACAGTCATCTGAAGGAACTCAACGAGAACCCGAAGGTAGACCGCATCCTCATGCCATACGTGGTTTATGAGCATAATGACGACCCGAAGAATACGCTGAACAGCTTCAACTGTCCGGTCGTTTCGGGCTACAGCGATGTCATCAAGTCGGTCATCAATCTGAAGAAACCGATCGATACGCCCGTCATCAACTTTGCCCAACCTAAGGCACTGGAAAAGCAGATTACCGATTATCTCAAGCAACTGGGAGTAAGCAAGAAGACTGCCCGTAAAGCGCTGAGAGAGGCCCTCTATGCTCAGGCAGTATATGCTGCTGAAATCAAGAAACAGGGCTGGGAGATTCTGAAAAATGAAGAAACAGAGGCTCAGAAAACGAACGAAGACAAGATTCTGAAGCCAAACAAGGGACTTACGATTCTGCTGGCGGGCCGTCCTTATCATACTGACCCGCTGATTCAGCACAAGCTGAGCGAGATGATAGCCAATCTGGGAGTCAACGTCATCAGCGAAGACATCGCCCGGGGTAATCTCTTTGCAGATTTCAAAGACTTCAATCTGGAGGACCTGGCGGCAGAAAGAAATGAGGCTGCATTAGCCAGCCAAGACTACAACGAAGCATACAACTGTCAGCCAGAGACTTATCTCGTGAAGCAATGGGCGTATATGAACCGCATTCTGAAGGCAGCACAATGGGCTGCCGAACAGGGCGATGAGGTTCATTTCGTCCAGATGACCAGCTTTGGCTGCGGTCCTGACAGTTTTATCCAGGACGAGATTCGCGACATCATGAAGCGCCACAACAAGCCTTTCACGCTGCTGAAGATAGATGATGTGAGCAATATCGGCTCATTGAAACTCCGTGTCCGCTCGCTGATAGAAAGCCTGAAGGGAGTGAAGAATTCAACACTCAACATTCAACATTCAACACTCAACATTCAACATTTACAGCAGACCAAGGTATTCACCAGGCAGGATATTCATCGCAAGATTCTCGCTCCTTTCATGACCGAATACCTCACCCCTATCATTCCGCCTATTCTGAAACTGATAGGCTATGATGTAGAGGTACTTCCGATGAGCAATGAGGTAAGCGCCGAACTCGGCTTGAAGTTTGCCAACAACGAAGTCTGCTATCCGGCAACACTCATTGTCGGCGACATCATCAAAGCCTTGAAATCAGGCAGATACGACCTGAACAATACGGCAGTAGTGATGAGTCAGACGGGCGGCCAATGTCGCGCAACCAACTACGCCGGTCTCATCAAGCGTGCGATGATTTCCAATGGATTCCAGGACATTCCGCTGCTCACGCTCGGTGTAACAGCCTCAACAGGCGAAGCATCAGGCTCTACAGACGACAAGCAAGACTACAACGAGCAGGACGGCTTCAATGTGCCTTGGCTGAAATACAGTCAGATTATCGTTACCGCCATTTTCTATGGCGATGCAATCAACGAGATGTACAACGCCTGCATCGTAAGAGAGCGTAAACCGGGCATTGCCAGAGAGTTGCGCGACAAATACATGCAGCTGATAGACGGACCTATCGCCCAGAATTCAGCCAAAGGACTCATCCGACTCCTGAAACAGGCAGCCGAAGAATTCAACCAGATGACCCTCGACAGAACGTTGCCGAAGGTAGGAATCGTAGGCGAAATCTTCCTGAAGTTCAATCCTTTCGCCCACCAGTTCCTGGAGCAGAACATCATCTCGCGCGGCATAGAGGTGGTTCCGCCTCTGCTTGCCCCTTTCTTCCTGCAGGAATTTGTGAACGTAGAGATACAGAAACACATGCGGCTGAGTTGCACCAAAGTGCCCGATTTCATCATCAAGGGCGCTTATCAGGCGCTGATAGGCAGAAGATTGCGCCAGGTAAACAAGGCAGCCGGCAAGTTCCGCTACTTCCGTCCGTTCACCAATATCTATGATGATGCGAAGGACGTACAGGGACTGGTTTCGCTCGCAGCCCAGTTTGGCGAAGGCTGGCTTCTGCCTGCCGACATCGTAGGTTACATCCGTGATGGCGTGAACAACATCATCTCGCTCCAGCCTTTCGGTTGCATCGCTAACCACGTGATTTCCAAGGGCATCGAGAAACGTCTCCACGACCGGTTTCCAATGCTCAACCTCGTATCGCTCGACTTCGATTCCGGTGTTTCAGAGGTAAACGTCACCAACCGACTGCTCCTCTTTCTGGACAGCATCGCAAAATAAGACAAGCCAGACCCATGTACGGCAAAACACCGTATATGGGTCTTTCCGTCTTTCATCCCTCAAAAAATCACTCTAAAAAATACAAAAAACCGTAGCTATTTCTTTGTCATTCAAGAAAATAATCGTATCTTTGCACTCAAATTTTATTGAGACATTAAGAAAATGAGTAAAGATACATTAACTCATCAGCTGACAGAGACCATCGAGGAGCTTTCGAGCGCCGAATCTTTGAAGGGTCTCTTCCATCAGCATCGAGACGGGAATCCACTTCCTTCGGGCAAGGCGCTCGAAGAAATCATCAGTTTGTCCCGTTCTATCCTCTTTCCGGGATATTTCGGCAATTCTTCGGTAAATATCTCAACCATCAAATATCATATTGGAGTAAGAGTAGAGAAACTCTATGAGATGCTGTCAGAGCAGATTCTCGCCGGTCTCTGCTTCGCCAACGACTGCGAAACGGAAACCCAGGCTGAACTGCAGCACCAGCGCGCCAAGGCAGGCGTGATTGCAGCCAAGGCAATCATGGAATTCCCGAGACTGCGCAAGATTCTGGCAACCGATGTAGAGGCTGCCTACGAGGGCGACCCGGCTGCCATGAGCCACGGAGAAATCATCTCCTGCTACCCGGTCATCAAAGCGATTACCAACTACCGCATCGCTCACGTGCTGCACGAACTGGGAGTGCCGCTCATTCCGAGAATGATGACCGAACTGGCTCATTCGGAAACCGGTATTGATATTAACCCGGAGGCTACCATCGGCAAGCACTTCACCATCGACCACGGTACGGGTGTGGTGATTGGAGCTACCTGCATCATCGGCGACAATGTGAAACTCTACCAGGGTGTAACCCTCGGAGCCAAGAGTTTCCCACTCGATAAGGACGGCAATCCTATCAAGGGAATCCCTCGCCACCCTATCCTCGAAAATGATGTCATCGTCTACGCCAATGCCACCATCCTCGGTCGCATCACCATCGGAGAAGGCTGCGTAGTGGGAGCCAACGTATGGGTTACCAAGGATATGAAACCGAAAACAAAGAAATATAAAAAAGAAAAACAAAGTTTATTAGATATAGAATTCAATAATGGAACAGGAATTTGAACTCATTGCCAAGACCTTCATGGGCCTCGAGCCTGTCTTGGCTGAAGAGCTCACCCAGTTGGGTGCCAATAATGTACAGATCGGTCGCCGCATGGTGTCTTTCACAGGCGACAAGGAAATGATGTATCGTGCTAACTTCCAGTTGCACACAGCCATCCGTATCTTAAAGCCTATCAAGCACTTCAAGGCTAGAAGCGCTGAAGAGGTGTATGATCAGATCCAGAAGATCAAGTGGGATGACATCTTAGACGTGAAGAAGACTTTCTCTGTTGACTCAGTAGTCTACTCAGAGGAGTTCCGCAACTCACGCTTCGTAACCTACAAGGTAAAGGATGCGATTGTTGACTGGTTCCGCGAGAAGCAGGGTACACGTCCAAATATCAGCGTATCTAACCCGGATATCCGCCTCAACATCCACATTGCAGAAGACAATGCAACCTTGAGTCTCGATTCGAGTGGTGAGAGTCTGCACCGCCGTGGCTACCGCCAGGAGCAGGTAGAGGCTCCTCTGAACGAGGTTCTCGCTGCAGGTATGATTCTGATGACCGGCTGGAAGGGCGAATGCGATTTCATCGACCCGATGTGTGGTTCAGGTACCATCGCCATCGAAGCTGCCCTCATCGCCCGCAACATCTCTCCAGGTGTATTCCGCAAGGAGTTTGCCTTCGAGAAGTGGAACGATTTCGACCAGGATCTCTTCGATATGATTTATAACGACGACTCTCAGGAGCGCGAGTTCGAGCACCATATCTATGGTTACGATGTTGACATGAAGGCTGTAAACACAGCTAATCTCAACGTTCGTGCTGCCGGTCTCAGCAAGGACATCACCATCTCACAGGCTGATTTCAAGGACTTCACACAGCCAGCAGAGAAGAGCATCATCGTGATGAATCCTCCATACGGTGAGCGCATCTCTACCCCTAACCTCCTGAACACCTACAAGATGATAGGTGAGCGCTTCAAGAAGGCTTTTGCCGGCAACGAGGCTTGGGTATTGAGCTACCGCGAGGAGTGCTTCGAGCAGATTGGTCTGAAACCATCTATCAAGATTCCTGTATTCAACGGAAGCTTGGAGTGCGAATTCCGCAAGTATGTGATGTTCGACGGCAAGATGAAGGACTTCCGTTCTGAAGGCGGTATTGTGAAGACTGAGCGCGAGAAGAGCGAGATGGCTCAGAAGCACCGTTTCAAGAAGGAGCGTGAATTCAAGAAGCGTGTAAGCGAGGAGACTGAAAACGAGGAGGACGATATCCGTTCTTTCAAGTTCCATACTCACCGTCTGGAAGACTTCGAGAAGAAGCGTGCTGAGTTCCATAAGGGCGGCCGTTCACGTATCGGTGGCGGTCGACGCAATGATGACGACGATGACAAGCGTGGCAGCCGTAGCTTCAAGGGTGGCCGTGACTTCGGTGGCAAGCGCGACGGAAAGCGTTTCGAGAAAGGCGACAAGCGTGGTGGCTTCAAGGGCGACAAACGTGGTGGCCGTGATTTCGGAGGCAAGCGCGGAGGCAAGAAGAACTTCAGCGTTGACTTCGACGACGAGGATTAAAGAGACATACTACCCATACGTCGTGTTTCACGACGCATGGGTGGTAAACCCGATAAAGTAAAGTAAAGAATATAATGAATCTGAAGAATTCAATTTATAAATTATCTTTTGCTGCTATGATTATGATGGCTATGAATGCAACCGACTTACAGGCTCAGGGCGTGGTTCCTGCTCAGAAAGGCGAGAAAACCTTTACATTGGAAGACCTGAACTTCGGCGGCAACAACTATCGTAACATGGTAGCTAAGAACCGCTGGTGCACCTGGTGGGGCAATGAACTCGTTCGCCAGGATGTGGATGCCTGCTATCTCGTCAACAAGACGACAGGCAAGGAGACCAAACTCTTCGGCATCAATGACATCAACCAGTGGATTGCTCCTACCAAGGACATCAAGGTAAGAGCCCTCTACAATGCTCTCTTCCCTTTTGCAGGCAAGAGCATCGTGATGGTAAGCAACGGCAGCAAGACTTATACCGTAGACTTCAAGAAGCATAAGCTGCTGAGCGAGATGGATTTTGCTGACGGCGAGAACCTCCTGGAGGCTAACGCCCAGCAGAACGCCTTCGCCTATCTGAAGGGCAGCAACCTCTATGTGCGTACCTTCGATGTAACCAGCAACGCCCTTACAAAAGAAAAGAAATCTCACGATTTCCAGCTCTCAAAGGATGGAAGCCGCGAAATTGTTTATGGACAGAGTGTTCACCGCGATGAGTTCGGTATCAGCAAGGGAACCTTCTGGAGTCCGAACGGCGAACTGCTCGCCTTCTATCGTATGGACCAGAGTATGGTAACCGACTATCCGCAGGTCGACATCCCGGAAATCGGTTTCAATCATCCTGAAACACAGAGTTGCATCGCTACTCCTGCACCAGACAAGTATCCGATGACTGGCGAGACATCCCACAAGGTAACCGTAGGCGTGTTCGACTGCATGACCGGCAAGACCGTCTATCTGAAGGCTGGCGATCCAACCGACCGCTACTTCACCAACATCGCATGGAGCCCGGACAGCAAGACCATCTATATGTTCGAACTGAACCGCGACCAGAACGACTGCCGTCTGACTGCCTACAATGCAGAAACCGGCGAGAAGACAGGCGAACTCTATCGCGAGACCGATGAGAAATATGTAGAACCTTGTCATCCTATCCAGTTCCTGCCTTGGGACAGCAGCAGTTTCATCATGCAGAGCCGCAAGGATGGCTACAACCACCTCTATCTCTGTACCCTGGGCAAGCACGGAAGCCGCATGGCCAGCAACACAGAATCGCTCGAAATCAAGCAGTTGACTTCCGGTAAATGGGAGGTGATGGAAGTACTCGGCTTCAACACCAAGCGCAAGAGCATCATCATCGCATCCAACGAGAAATCGCCTATCCAGCGAAACATCTTTGCCGTAGACACAAAAACCGGCAAGCGTACGCTGGTAGATGATTGCGACAAGGGATGGCACAGCGCCACTTTGAGCGAGAACGGACAGTATGTCTTCGACAACTACTCTACTCCTACCGTGCCTCGCAAGATTGCCCTCGTGAATACCGAGAACGGCAAGCGCACCGCTTACTTCACTGCCCAGAACCCTTGGAAGGGCTACAATGTACCTGAGTACAGCTGCGGTACCATCAAGGCTGCCGATGGCGAAACAGACCTCTACTGGAGAATGGTGAAACCGGTAAACTTCGATCCAAACAAGAAGTATCCTACCATTATATATGTATATGGTGGACCTCATGCCCACAACGTAGATGCACGCTGGAACTACTCTAGCCGTGGTTGGGAAACCTACATGGCAGAAAAGGGCTATCTGCTCTTCATCCTCGACAACCGTGGAAGCGAGAACCGTGGCAAGGCTTTCGAGCAGGCTACCTTCCGCCAGCTTGGACAGATTGAGATGCAAGACCAGATGAAGGGCGTGGAATATCTGAAGACGCTTCCTTACGTAGATGCTGACAAGATTGGCGTTCACGGCTGGAGCTTCGGCGGATTCATGACCATCTCGCTGATGACCAACCACCCTGATGTGTTCAAGGTAGGCGTAGCAGGCGGCCCGGTAATCGACTGGCACTGGTACGAGGTGATGTATGGCGAGCGCTATATGGACACCCCACAGACCAACCCAGAGGGTTACAGGAAGACCTCTCTGCTCTATCAGGCAAAGAACCTGAAGGGCAAGCTACAGATTATCCAGGGTTTGAACGATGTGACTGTAGTGCCACAGCACTGCCTCACCTTCCTCAAGGCTTGCATCGCAGCAGGCACCCAGCCAGACTTCTTCGTCTATCCTGGCGAGCCTCACAACATGAGAGGTCATCAGAGCACTCATCTGCATGAGCGCATCAGCAATTATTTCTTCGATTATTTGAAATAACAAATTCAAGTTTCGCAAGTGGTTCAAGAACGGGCTGAAGGCCCAAAAGCTCCTAGCCCAGGGCATCGCCCTGGGTATAATGGCAATCAGTAAGGCGCCCTGTAAGGGCAAAAGCTTTATGTTTTGTCTGGAGTTTTAAAGCTTTTGCCCTTACAGGGCGACAGGTTTGCGTCCGTAATTACCCAGGGCGATGCCCTGAGCTAGGGGCTTCTGCCCTTTCAGGGCGTGTGGGGCTTACTTGCGAAAGTTTAGTAACAAACAATAACTTACAGCAAATGAAAATTTTATTGTTAGGAGGCGGTGGCCGCGAGCACGCCTTAGCATGGAAAATCGCTCAGAGCGAGAAGTGTGAAAAACTCTTCATCGCTCCTGGTAATGCCGGTACACAGAATGTCGGCGAGAACGTAGATATCAAGGCAGACGACTTTGAGGCACTCAAGAACTTCACAGTAGAAAATGGCGTTGATATGGTGGTAGTTGGTCCGGAAGACCCATTGGTAAAGGGTGTTTACGATGACTTCAAGAACGATCCTCGCACCCAGAACATCCCTGTCATCGGTCCATCAAAGGCTGGCGCCGTACTGGAAGGCAGCAAGGACTTCGCCAAGAAGTTCATGAAGCGCCACAACATCCCTACTGCCCAGTATGAGACTTTCGACGGCGAGCACGTAGAGGAAGGCTTGAAATTCCTGGAGACACTGAAGGCTCCTTATGTATTGAAGGCTGACGGTTTGTGCGCCGGTAAGGGCGTTCTCATCCTCCCTACCCTGGAAGAAGCTAAGAAAGAGTTCAAGGAGATGCTCGGCGGTATGTTCGGCAACGCTTCTGCACGCGTAGTCATCGAGGAATTCCTCAGCGGCATTGAGTGCTCTGTATTCGTATTGACCGACGGCAAGAACTACAAGATTCTGCCTGAGGCTAAGGATTACAAGCGCATCGGCGAGCACGATACCGGTCTGAACACTGGCGGTATGGGTAGCGTTACCCCAGTACCATTCGCTACCAAGGAGTGGATGCAGAAGGTTGACGAGCGGATCATCCGTCCTACCGTAGAGGGACTTGCTGAGGAGAACATCGACTATAAGGGATTCATCTTCTTCGGTCTGATCAACGTTGAAGGCGAGCCTATGGTCATCGAGTACAACTGCCGTATGGGTGATCCAGAGACAGAGAGCGTGATGCTCCGCCTGAAGAGCGACATCGTGGATCTCTTTGAGGGTGTAGCAGCAGGCGATTTGGACAAGCGCAGCATCGAGTTTGATGAGCGTGCAGCAGTCTGCGTGATGCTCGTAAGCGGCGGTTATCCTGAGGCTTACAAGAAGGGTTATCCTATTCAGGGCATCGACGATGTAGAAGGTTCGGTAGTATTCCACTCCGGTACAGCCATGAAGGATGGTCAGGTAGTAACCAATGGTGGTCGTGTCATCTGCGTAAGCAGCTACGGCAAGGACAAGGAAGAAGCCTTGAAGAAGAGCTTTGCTGAGGCACAGAAGATCCAGTTCACCGACAAGTACTTCCGTTCTGATATCGGACAGGACCTTTAGTTTTTTAATGTTGAATTAGATGTTAAGAAAGAAAACTTTTCAAAAAAAAGTAGCGGTTAGCCGCTACTCTTTACCAATTACTGCAACCCTTGCCACACTGGTTTGGGTTGCAGTAGGTTTATTGGTATCCAATATCTGGGTAGAATTTGCTTTTACAGCCATGTCTACCCTGCTGATGGTGGAACTGAACAACCGTAATGCCCTCATGCGTACCTACAGCCGAATGGTATCTTGCAGTTTTCTGGCATTACTGACGATGACAGGACTCCCCCACCTCTCTTTAAAAAGCAGTATTGTGACGATGTGTTTCATCGCCTTTTATCTCATTATCTGGAATTGCTATCAGGATAAACGCTCAACAGGCTGGACTTTCTACGCCTTTGCCTGCATCGGTCTGGCATCGATGATTTTCGTGCAGATAGGCTATTTCATGCCTATCCTGTGGATCATGATGATGGTGTTTACCCTCTCGTTTAGCGTAAAGACATTCTTTGCATCCCTGGTAGGTCTCATCGTGCCCTACTGGTTTGCAGCCGGTTATTTCTTCTATACCGACAACATACAGGGGCTGGCTGACCACTTCTGCGAATTCATCAACTACAGCGAACTATTTGATTATTCGCAGGTTACCGACCATCAGGTTCTGAACCTGAGTTTCGTTATCCTGCTCACCATCATCGGTTCCATCCACTTCATACGCACCAGCTACGGCGATAAGATACGAACCCGCATGATCTACGAAACGTTTATCATGATATCGGTTGCCTGCATCATCTTCATCGTCCTCCAGCCTCAACATATACAGGAACTGGGCGGCATCCTGATTGTGAATACAGCACCGCTTATCGCCCATTTCATCACATTCACCAGAGGTAAGTTTACCAACATCTCCTTCATTCTGCTGCTCATCATGCTGGTACTTATCATGGCTTACAACATACTCGTACCAGAGAGCATATTACTATGAGTTGGATGATAGATTTCTTAATGAGCTGGGGCTACTGGGGCATGCTGGTATCAGCATTCCTTGCCGGCAGTTTCTTTCCCTTCAGCAGCGAGGTGGTCATGTCGGGCTTACAGGCTGCCGGACTGGAACCTATTCAGCTCGTACTGTATGGAAGCATCGGCAATGTGCTCGGTTCTATGTTCAACTATGGCGTAGGACGGATGGGCAAGCTGGAATGGATTGAGAAATATCTGCATGTAAAGAAAGAGAGTCTTGACAAGGCTCAGAACTTCATGGCCGACAGAGGTGCCTGGATGGGGTTCTTCGCCTTCCTGCCCCTGTTGGGAAGTGCCATCACCATCGTTTTGGGACTGACGAGAGCCAACATCGTGATTTCTGTCATCAGCATCACCATCGGAAAGGTGTTGAGATATGTACTGCTGGTTTACGGACTCAGTTTCATCTTTTAAACAAGCTGTAAAGAAAACAAAGAATTGATTTATATAGATTGACTGCTTATGAGAAAGTATTTATACCTTATTATATTATGCGTGGTTTTCGCGGGCTGTAAAGGCAGCCAGCAGAAAGGCAACACCGCAGAAAGTAACGGAAAGGAATCTGTCGCCAACAGCGATGGCAAACCTGCTGTTACCGTAACTATCCCTCCCTACAAGTTTTTCGTTGATAAGATTGCCGGAGATAAGGTAGATGTCAACGTGATGGTATCCAACGGCAACAACCCGGAGACTTACGAGCCTTATGCCCAGCAGATGATGGAACTCTCCAGGAGTGCCCTCTATCTGAAGGTGGGCAGCATCGGTTTCGAACAGACCTGGATGAAGAAGCTGCAGGACAACGCTCCTGACATGAAGGTGATAGATACCTCCACAGGCATCACGCCTGCCAAGACACCAGGCGGCAATACCGACCCGCATGTATGGATGAGTTGCAAAAACGCCCGCATCATCTCCAGCAACATCTTCAAGGCACTCTGCCAATTGGAACCGGAGAACAAGGCATTCTTTGAGAAGAACTATCTGTCGCTGCTGAAGATCATCGACAAGCGAGATAGCACCATCAGAGAGGGTTTCAAGAATCATCCCGAGATGGTTCGCAAGTTTGTGATCTATCACCCTATCCTCACTTATTTTGCCCGCGACTACCAGCTGGAGCAGCTTGCCATAGAGGAAGAAGGCAGGGAGCCTAGTGCCTCCCAGCTGAAGAGCCTCATAGAGAGAGCCAGAAAAGAAAAGATCAAGTTCTGCCTCATACAAGCAGAGTTTGCCAACCGCAACACCACAACCTTCATCAACGAGAGCCACACCAAGCCAATGAATATCAACCCATTGCAAGGCGATTGGAACTGGGCGATGCAGGAAGCTGCAGCAGCGGTACAGGGCAAGAAAATCGTTGTTGGGAAGTAAGCTCCAGACGTTCTGTAAGTTCCACACGTTCTGTAAGCTCCACACGCCCTGAAAGGGCAGAAGCTCCTAGCCCAGGGCATCGCCCTGGGTATAATAGCAGTTAACAAGGCGCCCTGTAAGGGCAAAAGCTTTGTTAAAACAACAACTAATCATAAAGTTCAATGTTCAAAGTTCAAAGTTCAAAGTTAATAGAGATAGAGCATCTTTCGGCTGGTTACGAGGGCAAGGAGGTGCTCCACGACATCAACCTCACCGTCTACAAAGACGATTATCTTGGCATCATCGGTCCCAATGGTGGTGGCAAGACAACCCTCATGCGCCTCATTCTGGGACTGATGAAACCCACAGACGGCAGCATCCGCTTTTATAAAGACGGGGAGGAAGTAAGGGAAATCAGTATGGGATATCTGCCCCAATACAATCATCTCGACAAACAGTTCCCTATCTCCGTTTATGAAGTGGTACTCTCAGGACTCAGCAAGACCAAAAGTCTCTTTTCGAGATACACCCAGGCACAGCACCAGCAGGTTCTCGACTGTCTGGAACAGATGCAGCTCACGGAGTTGAAAGACCGCCATATCGCAGCCTTGAGCGGCGGACAACTGCAGCGAGTACTCCTCGCCCGCGCCATTGTTTCGAAACCCGATGTGGTAATCCTCGATGAGCCCAACACCTACATCGACCGCCGTTTCCAGAAGCAGATGTACGAGATGCTGGAACAGATCAACCGGGAGTGCGCCATTATCATCGTAAGCCATGATGTAGCCGAAGTGCTCAATAACGTAAAGCACATCGCCTGCGTAAATCATCATCTCCACTACCACGATACGGCAGATATGCCGAGAGAGAAACTGGAAGAGCATTTCTTAAATGTATAGGCTTATTATATAATAATGCCTAAAAAACAGGTGCAAAAATCCATATTATCTCATCTTTTTATTATCTTTGCAACTGGAATGTGCCTTTTTGAAAGGCACAGAGAAAGCATTCAGAAACAGAGAAAGCATTCAGAAAGAAATATAATACATTAAAGTTTAAACAATAATGAAACAGTACAGATTAGTGGACAATATCTTCGGATGGGTCGCATTCATCATTGCGGCGTTCACTTATTGTTCCACAATTGAACCGACAGCCAGTTTCTGGGACTGTCCTGAGTTTATTACGACTGCTTACAAGCAGGAGATCGGTCACCCACCTGGGGCACCATTCTTCATGCTTTTAGGCAATTTCTTCACACATTTCGCCAGCGACACTACCCAGGTAGCCAAGATGGTAAATACGATGAGCGCCCTGCTGAGCGCCGTCTGTATCATGTTCCTCTTCTGGACCATCACCCACCTGGCTCGCCGACTCGTCATCAGCGACTGGAAAGAACTGACTACCAGCAAGCTGATTGCCATCGAGGCATCCGGTATGGTGGGCGCACTCATCTACACCTTCAGCGATACCTTCTGGTTCTCAGCTGTCGAGGGTGAGGTTTATGCGTTCTCTTCTGCCTTTACCGCTGTGGTATTCTGGCTCATCCTGAAGTGGGAAGACCATGCTGACGAGCCTCATAGCGATCGTTGGCTTGTGCTCATCGCCTATATGACCGGTTTGAGTATCGGTGTCCACCTGCTCAACCTGCTCTGTATCCCAGCCATCGTATTGGTTTATTACTACAAGAAGGTGCCACATGCCAACCTCAAGGGCTCGCTCCTGGCGCTGTTCCTTTCATTCCTCGTAGTGGTAGCCGTACTGTATGGTGTGGTTCCAGGTATCATCACCGTAGGCGGCTGGTTCGAGCTGTTCTTTGTCAACACCCTCGGCTGTCCGTTCAATACCGGTGAAATCGTATACATCATCTGTCTTGTAGCCTCTGTCATCTGGGGCATCTACGAGACCTGTAATGCATCAGAGAAGAACGAGAAGAAGCAGAATATCGCCTTCGTTCTCGGTTTCGGCATGCTCGGCATCCCATTCTACGGATATGGCTGGACTGCTGCCATTACCGGCATCATCGTGCTGGTTATTCTCTGGTTCGTACTCGGCTACAAGCGCAAGCAGGAAGTAGTAACAGGCGTTGACGAATCTACTGGCATCGCCAAGAAGAAGATGCAGCTCCTGCCGCTCATCTCAGCACGCGTCAAGAACACAGCCTTGCTCTGCATGCTGATGCTGATGATTGGTTATTCTAGCTACGCACTCATCGTGATCCGTTCTTCTGCCAACCCTCCTATGGACCAGAACTCTCCTGAGGACATCTTTACCCTGGGAAGTTATCTGAGCCGCGACCAGTATGGCGACCGCCCTCTGTTCTATGGCCAGGCTTATACATCACAGGTAGCCCTCGAAGTAGACGGCAACATGTGCAAGCCTGTCATGAAAGAAGGTGCACCGGTTTACCAGCGCAAGGAGAAAGCTTCGGCTGATGAGAAGGACTCTTACTTCGTAGTAAGTCACAAGAATAAGTATATCTATGCCCAGAACATGCTCTTCCCTCGTATGTACAGTTCGGCTCATGCCCAGGCATACGAAGACTGGATGGGCGGTGTAGAAGGCACAGAGATTCCTTACGACCGCTGCGGAGAGAGTATGATGGTGAAGATGCCGTCACAGTTTGACAATATCCGCTTCTTCCTCTCTTACCAGTGCAACTTCATGTACTGGCGCTACTTCATGTGGAACTTTGCCGGCCGTCAGAACGACATCCAGGGCAATGGTGAGCCAGAGCACGGTAACTGGATTACCGGTTTCTCATTCATCGATGATTCACTCTATGGTGACCAGAGCAAATTGCCAGACGACCTGAAGGAGAACAAGGGCCACAATGTATTCTACTGCATGCCGCTGATTCTCGGTCTCATCGGACTTTTCTGGCAGGCTTGGTATACCCGCAAGAAGAAGGTAATGAAGAACGGCAAGGAAGAGGAAGTACTCCTCCCTATCGGAATCCAGCAGTTCTGGATTGTATTCTTCCTGTTCTTCATGACAGGTCTTGCCATCGTCATCTACCTGAATCAGACACCTATGCAGCCACGTGAGCGTGACTATGCTTATGCCGGCTCATTCTATGCATACGCTATCTGGTGCGGTCTCGGCGTACTCGCCATCATCGACATTCTGAAGCGCAAGATGAAGCTCAGCGGTACTGCCGTAACAGCTATCGTAGCAGTCATCACACTTCTCGTACCTATCCAGATGGCATCACAGACCTGGGATGATCACGACCGCTCAAACCGTTACACCTGCCGTGACTTCGGTCAGAACTACCTGATGTCACTCCAGGAGAAGGGCAACCCTATCATCTTTACCAATGGTGATAACGATACCTTCCCACTCTGGTACAACCAGGAGGTAGAAGGCGTAGGAACAGATGCCCGCGTATGTAACCTGAGCTACCTGCAGACCGACTGGTATATCGACCAGATGATGCGTCCTGCATACAACTCACCATCTGTGCCAATCACCTGGCCACGTCTCGACTTCTGTTCAGGTACCAACGAATATGTATCTGTTGAACCTGAGGTAAAGAAGCAGATTCTCGACTTCTACAAGCAGGATCCAGAGAATGCCAAGAAGCAGTTTGGTGACGAACCGTTCGAGCTCAAGAACATCCTGAAGAACTGGGTACGCAGCAAGAACCCAGACATGCACTTCATCCCTACAGATACCCTCTATGTCACCATCGACAAGGAGGCTGTAAAGAAGAGCGGTATGATGATGGCATCAGATTCTATTCCAGACAAGATGGTCATCTCGCTTGCCGGCAAGAGCGCACTCTACAAGAACGACCTCATGATGCTCGAAATGTTGGCACAGTGTAACTGGACCCGTCCGCTCTACGTAGCACTCACCGTAGGCGAAGAGAACTATATGAACCTCGGTGACAACTTCGTACAGGAGGGACTTGTGAACCGTATCACTCCGTTCACCACCAACAAGCCAGGTGCCAAGAACTTCGATACAGAGAAGGCTTATCACAACATCATGACCAGATTCAAGTTCGGCAACCTGAAGCAGAAGGGACTCTACATCGACGAGACAACCATGCGTATGTGCTATACCCACCGTCGCCTGCTCGCCCAGACAGCCCTCCAGCTCATCGCCGAAGGCAAGAAACAGAAGGCTATCAACATCCTGAAGAAGGCTGATACCGAGATTCCTGCCTACAATGTTACGCTCGACTACATGAGCGGTGGCTTGGATATGGCTCGCGGCTGGCTGATGACCGGTCAGAAAGCCAAGGGCAAGGAATATATAGAAGCGGTATGGAAGAATGCTTCACAATACCTCAACTACTATCTCTCGCTGCCAAACGACCGTTTCCTCCAGGCAGAGCACGACTGCATCCGTCAGATCATGATCATGCAGAGCATCTGCGAGGCTGCCGGAATGGTGAGTCCACAGTTGGAGCAGAAGTATGAGAAGCAGCTCAACAACCTCTTCCGTCTCTATCATGGCAGAGGTGGCAGAATGCCGGAAGGCAATCAGTAAAAAATAGAAAAAAGTTTGGTGTCGCGAAACACGACACCAAACTTTTCATTATTCATATAAACCTGTTTTATCCATGTTCATAGAGCAACCAGCCAAATGGCTCAGATGGTTATACCCAAAAGCCATCTGGAGAATGGACAAGAAAGACCATTCTGTCTATCTTACATTTGATGACGGTCCGATTCCAGAGTCAACTCCATTCATCTTAGAGACCCTGAGAAAGTACAATATCAAGGCGACTTTCTTTATGGTAGGCGAGAATGTTTTGCGCCATCATGACCTCTACAACCAGATTGTGGCAGAGGGTCATCAGGTAGGCAACCATACATTCAATCATATCGGTGCCTTCAAGCACCGTGTCATCTCCTACGTGCTCAACACCAATAAGGCGAACGATATCATCCATGCCCATCTCTTCCGTCCACCTCACGGCTGGATGCGACCAAGTGAGTATTGGTGGCTGCACCGCACTTACAAGGTCATCATGTGGGACGTGGTGACGCGCGACTATTCCAAATGGATGACGGCAGAAGATGTGGTGAACAATGTGAAACGGTATGCCCGCAATGGCAGCATCATCACCTTCCACGACTCGCTGAAGAGCATTGAAAAGCTGAAGACAGCGCTCCCTCAATCCATAGAATGGCTCATGGAACAGGGTTATGAATTTAAGACTTTTGAATAAGAAGCTGTTATTCCCAAACAGGAACAGCCCAATAAACACAGACAAGAAATGAGCAAAAGAATCAACAGTTATCAGGCAGTAGCTGCATTTGTAAGAGGTTTCTTCGAAGCTTACGCACGTGGCATCATCGATGCTACCATCGAAGGCAATGACTTCAGCAAGAAGAACGACCCGAAACAGATCAAGCAGATGATGCTGGAGCACTATGGCGAGGTAAACCAATACTTCTTCGACATCATGTTCTCTACCCTCGTACGCCTCAACTACAAGACTGCCGAGGAAGCCAACGAGCGCATGAAGAAGAACTTCGACAGCATGAAACAGGCTGACCCGACCTTTGAGCCAACCATGCTCGACTACCTGCGCATTGCCTGCAAATCGAACCAGCTTTACAAGGCGATGGAGTCAGAATACAAGCGTAACTTCACCTGGCTTCTTCAAGGCAAGTTTACCACTCTTGAAGAGCATGTACGCGATTATACCCACGGCATTCTCATCAGTCTAGCCGATGAGCCGATGGCAATCCATCTCCTGGTCCGCATCATCGTAAAGGCATACGCCGCAGGCTTGAAGTGTGGCAGCAAGGAGGGCGAGCAGCACCAGCTCCACATGCCTACCCTTCACGGCATGTTGCTGAACAATGTCAACATCCTGCTCAACGAGACTTCGCTCAAGAGCAGCACCGAAGATCCTGTTGCCCTCTTCAAGGAGGCATGCAAGAATGAAGAAGAAAACATCAACGTTCTTTTCAACACATTAAACGATGCGATGAAAGAACTAGCAGAAGAATAAGAGAAAAGAACAATTTCCTTCGCCTCATTGTCACCGATTACAACCTCGGCAAACTTTGGTTTGCTGTTTAATTGTTTCTTGCCTTGTACCATAATTTGAATAATTTAAAATTATGGTGCAAAGGTACATTGCTAATGCCATAATCTTATCTCCTATTATTTAGTTTATATTTCTGCCGCAAGCAACAGATGATCAATAAGATTTGGGCGCAGGCTGGCATGAAGGCGTTGGCAGAGATAGCAGACATCTATCCTCGTATGACGAGCATTCACGACAGCAGCCTATTTGACGATAGCTTTGCTATGGACTTTATCAATCATGGCGACAAAATCATCTATTGTGCAATGTACCTGTACATCGGCTACGTCAACGAGGCTACCGACTTCGCTGAAAGCCAAAGTGGCGGTGACAGCGATACCAAAGACTGGGGACGTGAGAAGGACGAAGATGAGATAGAATGGATAAGACGGTGTTTGCAGCAAGCAACTCGGATGGTAAAGCCCAAGTGCGGACGAAAAATAAAGCGATAGATATGCAGCCTCAATGGAAGGTGTAGACTTCCATTGAGGTCATAATTAGTTAGAATGTTGCCATCACAAAATCAACAATAAGCTCTTTTCTTTTGTCAATTTTAGCCTTGTCCCAAAGATGATCCTGTTCCGTCATGTTACGGATTTCCTGTTGCTGGAGTAACTGGGTATAGGTGTTTCGTTTAGCTTCAAAAGTAGTGTTTCCGATAGATTCGTTATGATGGCCAGAAAGCAGCAAGTAGTTTCCGAGACAATTTAGATACGACTCTCTAAATTCATCATCGTATGGACAATAGCCACTATTGGCATCTTGATTTTCTGTGTTTGGAGCAATATGCTCACACTGAGATTTCTCAACAGCATCATAACGTTTCAACCCATAGCCAGACTTGCCCTTTTCTATGAGGTGATTCTCATAAAGCCAAAGGATGATTTTGGCAATGCCATGCCCTCCATCGAAATTGCCTTCAAGCATACGCTTGAACTCCACGTTGTTCCAATAATCCCACCATCCGTCTGTTGTAGTCTTCATCCATTCTATATGATTGACAACAGCATGAACGTCACCTTCAAATTCCTTGAAGACATCATTTAATCTCCATGTGAGAACAGCGCGTGTACCAATAACTCTGTGACGCAAGAATACAGAGGTTAGAGCCTTGGCTAATAATCTGAAATCGTCATCAGAAACGCCATTGCTATAAGCCTTGATTACAAATGGAAAAATAATAGCAGGCTGGCCGATAATCCACAGTGTGTGTGCCATAATATCCGTTTGCTCGTTGTGGAAGAAAACGGTCATTTGTTCAAAACTATCAGCAAGCGAATGGGTGAAACTGCGAATGAAATTGATGCGTGAATCATCTTTCCCTAATTCCTCATCCACTTTTTGCAAGGCATTGCTTGCATCCAGGCTATTGAAGTACACACGCAAAGTGTATGTGAGAATATCATCCTCATCGATATTGCCCTCTATCTTTGATATTGATTTGTAGATGTGTTCAAAGCGATTCTTTACCTCACTTATCAACTCTGTTTTCTCATCCTCAGATGCGCAATAAAGATGAATGTTGTACAGAAATTGTGCTTTGATTATTTCAAGGTTGGACGGTTTTTTGCCACGGTTGTTTTGGAAGATGAACATTTGGATGGCTTCAGCCTCGTCCTTTACTGTATGCGTGGTGCAAGTGGCATTTACGACTGCGTCTAATATATCGTGCAATGACTCCTCGTCATAGGTGTTCAGTTGACTCACAAAGTAGTCGTAAGCCGCAACAATACGTTTTTGTGATTCTGTCTCCAACCCATTACGGTCAGTTTTTACTTTATTGATGACATAGTCACGGAACAATTGATTGTCGTAATCAACAGTAGAGAATCTGTAGGTTTGTCCGACTTTCACAAGAGTGCCATAGAGAAAAACGTCATCCTCAGACAAAGCCCCTGCCAACTCTTCCAATCTTCTGTAGATGGCGGAGATGAATATAGTAATAGTGGTCAGACGCTGTTGACCGTCAATGATGGCAAAATTGCGACTGCCTTTATCCTCGAACAGAAAATGTCCGAAATAATAACTTGATGCCGTATGGCTCTCTACATAATCCTGCAAGTCCACAAGAAACTGCTTTGTCTGCTTGTCTTCCCAGGAATATGCTCTTTGATAAGTCGGGACAAAGATTTTGTTGCCCGACAGCATTTGATTTATAGTTGTTGAAGCGTCCATAATGAAAACATTTAAAAGTCTATGAGTTTAATTGCAATGGCAGCGCAAGCTTCCGCATCAGCCATTGCATGGTGATGTTTGGTGAGGTCATATCCACAATATGCGGCAACAGTTTGAAGTTGATGATTGGGAAGTTTGTCCCCCAACAATTTTCTTGAAGCACGGCATGTGCAGTAGAATCTATACCCAGGATATTCCATGTCGTATGCCTCAAATGCAGCCTTCAGGCAACTCTCGTCAAACGAACTGTTGTGGGCAACCAATGGTAAGCCCTGGATATGCGGTGCAATTTCTGCCCATACTTCTGGAAAATCCATAGCATCATCAGTGTCCGCATTGGTCATTCCATGCACTTCTGTACACCAGTAAGTGTAGAAATTGGGAGTCGGCTTTATCAGCTGATACAGCTTGTCCGTTACCTTGCCATTGCGCACAACTACCACTCCAACACTGCACACGCTGGAGCGGTGCTGGTTGGCTGTCTCAAAGTCAATTGCTGCAAAACTTTTCATATTCGAAAAATCTTTTTCTGTTAGTCAATTGGCGGATGATGGTACAGATTCGGATATCAGTTTTATCCAATGCTGCAGTTTGTTTCCTACGACCTTTGGATCTAACGAGCCTGTTTCTTCCAAGTTGATGAAGCAGTCTTCTTGAATTTCGCTGATTCTGTCTGCCAATCCGATTCCATTCAAAGTTTGTTTGAGCAGTTCTCTGTCGTTAGCCCTATTGCCCAACTGAATGATTGCTGATTCCTTACCCTCAATAGGCATAGTATCCATATAGATTTTCCCTTCCGCATCATTCTGGTATTCACAGGCAAGAGTAGACCAATACCAAGTGAACAAATACCAGTCTTTCTGCTTGCCTACAGCCTTCATCCAACGGGTTGTAAGATCATTCTTCATGATGACAGATTGCAGGTATTCCACCTTGTCTATAATATACTTCCGTAGTTCTAAGGAAGATTCAAATTTCTGCAAGAATTCTCCTTGTGGAGTGTCAAAACATAATGGCGGATATTCCCACCATTCTCCATATCTTCTTCGACCTCCATTCTTCCATTTCAGGCATTGTGAGAAATTGGAATCATTCTCATAACTCGCCTCCAAATAGTAATGACCATCATGAAATCCCATGTATATTTCGCCTAGAACACCATCTTCCCTCTTCAGCCACAAAGGACGTTCCTCGGTTATTGGCTCGGGGTTTACTGTCCATCCTGCGTTTTCCCATCTTTCAATAGCTTTTTCCCATAAACTCCCAAGATTGCCTGTACTTTCTTTCTCTATGCTATTTGCCTTTGGGTTATTGTCGTCAGCAAGTTCTGGGCTATTTTGAGTTGTTGCTTGCGTTATTAGCGTTGATATATTAGAAAGCAAATTTACATCAACAACGAGATGCTCCTTTGGGGAATCTTCACCCTCATTTGCATTTTGATATGCATCGTCAAATTTCTTAATCGCATAGTCCCTGTCTTCTTTGTCGAATTTTTCAAATTCATCTGGATACAAATCCTGTCTGAATGCTTCTACCACATCAAATAGACTGGCTATTAGTGCTGTCTGCGGAGTATGTTCATCACCTTTGTTTGGACAAGTGCTTTTTATCACGCCATTTACTGCGTCACTTATAGTCTTGATGAATTTAGGGTCACAATGCATAGCTACAAGAGATGTCTGGAATTGAAGCTCCATCTTCTCACTGTCGGTTAATTTTCCGTCTTTTACGGCTTTGTAGAGATTGTTGAGAAAATTCTGATATATTTTCAATTTTTCCTCGAATATTTTAGAATCCCGTTTCAACGTTCCCTCTTTTTTGGTTTGTCCCTGAAGAAGCACCTGTGTTATGGTTGCCGTAATGACGACACCTAATATCGCAGCCATGATTCTGCCTGGCAATTCAAAATCCGTAAAAACATTGAAAGCTACCGCAATAGCACATATCATACAAGCAGCAATTGCTGTGTATGTAAAGAATCTTTTGTTTTCCATAAAAGAGCTATTTTTTCTGGTGTCATAAAAACAAACTCCCCATTATGACAGTGGAGAGTTTGTTGGTTACAAAATTTTATCTTGCAAAACGAGAGCTTATTTTCTGTCCCCAAGCATCGTATGTATCAAGATATGAACCCTTTCTGACAATGAATTGATCAGCGCAGATAGAAACGAAATTGCCGATGAATGTTGGAATTGATTTTATTTTTTTACCTTGCTCATCGTAGGTATCATACCAAGAACCTTTCATAACAATGAAAAACCTGTCACTCCACCCCAGTAGTTCTCCGATGAAGTCAGGAATAGTTTTTGCTTTTTTACCTCGTGCATCGAATATATCATACCAACCGCTTCGATGCTCAATACTTGATATTGCCATATTGCAAATGTTTTTTTGCCAATGGCTACCATGTTGGCTTGTTTTACAAAAGGTTAGTATATATACATGAAAACGTGGAGCCAATCCTGTCACTCGTTCCACGCAGTAAAGGCTCTGGCATCGCCCAAGTTGTCGAAACGAGCAACGCCGAAAGCCCCACGCCTGTGTACGTATATAGAATGCACTCTTGACAATGAGCGATAGAATCGTCCAAAGCCAATGAAGGCTGTATACAATACACCTCATGAGGCGTTCCCGTTGCTTTGTTCTTGACAACTTTTGCTCGAACTGCCAGATTCTTACTGCGTCAAAACCAAAGCGTACAGTTACGCCTTATATGTATATATGTCTGCCCAACCTCTGCCCATCGGGGCTTCCGGTATGGGAATAGACGTTACAAAGGTAACAATTTTACCTTGAAAAACACTTTGTTTGGCTGGAAAAGTATGATTTTAAGGTCTGATTTAACATTATTAAATATGAATATGTCAAAGAATTCCACTTTTACGTGATTTTTCCTACTAAAAAGTTTGTATTATCAATGATTATTCGTATCTTTGCACCGTCAGTTCCCACCAAGCCTCTCAACGATGCTCAAATGCGTGGGGCTTTTTTGTTTTTATGGGTATATGGCAACAAGAATTCCGTTTATAAAAACATATTCCACGCCCCATGAGTTAGTGCAGCTACTCAAAACAAGAGGTATGGGGTTTTGAATCTTGTATTAAAATCTTTACTTTTCGTATCTAATCAGGCTCACACGGATCTCACGGATTCAAACTACTTCCAGACTCTACAGCTTTTGGTTTTACAGCACCCCCTTCCAGCCAGTTTTCACCAGCAGAAAGGCGGCGCCTTAATGGTTCTAAATCAATCTAAAAAAATGAAATCAGTATTTTCCTATCTCATCCTGGGCCTTCTTCAAGGCGCGGATTCTTAACTCCTTCTCTACTCGCTTCTTCACTTCCTTCTCTATCATGTCCTCGTAGATCTGGTCGAGAGGACGGGAGAATGGATGCCAACCGTAATCGGCGTTCTCCTTCGTGTGACAGAACAACACCGTGCCAATACCCATCCATACCTTCAAGCGAACCTCCTCGCTAGCATAATGGGTGAAAATCCAATTGGTGAAACGAACAAACTCGGAAAGCAACATATGCTCGCCCTTGTTCAAATGAGTGAAGAAACTGCGGGTCAGGTGAAACGCTTTCTTGATGTCACTCTTCTTCAACACCCAGGCACGCATGCCTTCGGTCAACTCATGATAAGTCGCCTTCTCTGAATAAATGTGCTTGGCAGACTTTACTAACTGGTTTGACAACTTGTCGAAACGCTGCTCAGCAGTCTTCGACGAAATCTCAGCCGCGAGCTTCAACTTCTCATCGGCAGAAAGAAGGAATTTCTTTTTTCCATCCTTAAAAGTTTTAAAAAATTAATATTTAAATTATTCGTTTTTACCACAATGTGGTAATTTTCGATTATCTATATCGCCCTTTTGTCGTATCTTTGCTGACAGTTACCGAATGGTGAACAGCGGGGTGAACACTTGCCCCAAGCATTCACCTTTTCGGCTCTGGGGTGAACCCTAGTAAAAAGAACTTTGTATATACAGCGCATGCTAGAAATATAAGAGTCTATATTATAATGGGTTATATAGTGTTTTTAACACATTATTAACGCTAAAGGTTGGCATCAGGGTTCACCCTTCACCGACTTCATCGTCAAGTGTTCACCCACACTCTTTCTTAGAGAACGTTAGAAACGACTGAATAGTATATAAACAACTAAGAATTAAAAAAAATGGAAAAAGACCCTAACAACAGCATGAATGGGACAGCTACGATGCCATCGTACTTCCCTTGTATCAAATCTTCGGAGAGCCATCCACTCGCCGACTGGTTGTATCTCAAGAGCGTGATTACCTCTAGCCCTGAGCTACGAATGATGACCGAGACTTACCGCAAGCGCCTCGCCATCAGCAAGCAGTTTGCCGACCAGTACAAGCCTGAGATGCCTGCCATCACGGTTTCGGCACTCATGAACGGCTACGGCAGACAACTTGCCGACTTCCTCAAACCTACCTACATGTTACAGCTCGACTTCGACCATGTGAAGAAGGAAGATATGGAGCAACTTATCCAACTGGTGAGAGGCGACAGTCATACGATGGTAGAGTATATCACCGTGAGCGGCAGGGGATTCAGAGTATTCTGTGCCTACCATCCTGTAGATGACGACGACATCAGCGTGCTCGAACTCTTCGATGCCGTGCTGCAGAAGGCGATGGCTTACTACACCCAGCTCCTGGGTATCGCTCCCGACAAGCAGTGTGTAGACATCACCCGATGCGCCGGTCTTGCCTACGACCCGGATGCCTATTTCCGTTGGGATGCCGAGCCTTTTATCTTGGGTCCGAAGGACCTGAACCCTCTCTACACGAAGAAGGCATTGCAGGCGAAGTATTCTGCCAGGCGAAACGCCAAGGGAGGTAAGCGAAGCTGCAAGGTGAAAGAGGAGGCGAAGTCAGGCGACAAGGGTGTGCCTACAATCGAGGAGGCAGCTTCCCATATCAAGGAACTGCTCGACCTGTGGGGCTATCGGTTCGAGCCTGAGCATCACAACGAGTACGTATGGCACTTTGCCGACATCTGCATCTACTATGGCATCCCGCAGGAAGAAGTTCTGACTTACGCCGACCGTGAGTTTGGCACCAGCTACGAAGATACGGCTTCTGTCATCAAGTCTCGCTACAAGCATCTGCATAAGTTTGGTATCTGGCATTTCTATCGCCATGGCGAGGGGCGCAGCGCCAAGCCATCGGTAAGGGGCATCAAGCAGTGGCTACTCACCCACTATCTGTTCCGCCGAAACGTGCTGACGGGATTTTACGAGGTGGAGAGCCGCTTCGTTTTAAACGGCAAGTATCCTGACTGGGTACGCATCGACGACAATATCGAGAACTCCATCTGGAGCGAGATGGACGAGTCGGGACTGCATCTCTCGGAGAAGACCTTGCACAACATCATCAACAGCGACTTCAGCGAGCCCTTCGACCCCTTGGACGATTACCTGCGCAGTCTACCGAAATGGAAGAAGGGAGAGGATCCCGACTACATCGACCAGCTCGCCGACCGCATCGAGGTAGAGAACCTGCCCGACAACGAGCATACGCAGAGCCTCTTCCGCTATTTCTTCAAGAAGTGGCTGGTAGCGATGGTGGTGGCATGGGTAACGCTGAAGGTGGTGAACCAGATGATACTCATCTTCGTGGGCAAGGGCGGCATCTTCAAGACCACGTTCTTCCACATGCTGTTGCCCCCACAGTTGCGCCAGTACTTCCTCAACGACTCGACGGGCGCCTATACCGACAAGGACTTCATGGAGGCTTTCAGCAGCAAGGCTCTGCTCTGTCTCGACGAGTTTGAGATGGTATTCGGCAAGAACCTGAGCGCCTTCAAGAGCAACATGACCAAGGTGACATTCTCCATCCGCCGACCTTACGACAAGTACCGTTCGGAGATGCCCCACCGTGGATCGCTCTGCGGCACCACCAACAACCAGCAGTTCATCACCGACGAGGAGAACCGCCGCTACTGTCCTTGGCTGGTAAAGAGCATCGAGAGTCCGATAGAGCACCCGATAGACTACGACCACGTGTTTGCCGAGGCAGTGGCACTGGGTCAGGAGGTGATGAGCCATCCTAAGGGCGAGCCCCTGGAGTGGACATACTGGTTGACGAGGGATGACATCGAGCTGATGCGCAGTCACAACCGCCTCTTCATGGTAGCCAACTATGCCGAGGAGCAGATACTCCGTTACTACCGGGTGCCGGAGCCAGATACGCCGCTACAGTTCATCAAGTTCCGCTACAGTGCTGAGATACTGGAGAGGATAGGTGTGAACCCTGCCCTTCGCCAGAACCTGAACAACCAGAACATCGGTAACGTGATGAAGCGTCTTGGATTCAAGAAGATTCACAAGAAGAACGGCAACGGCTGGGCTGTGATAGAGAAGGAAGGTAGCGAAATCAACAACGATGCCTTCATCGATCCTAACGATACCGTGGAGGATTAAGTATCTTGGTTACGATAGCTAAGTATCTTGGTTACGATAGCTAAGTATCTTGGTTACGATGGCTAAGTATCTTGGTTACGATGGCTAAGTATCATATTTACGGATGGTATTTAAGTCGCACACGGATCTCACAGATCTCACGGATCTTCTTCGTTGCAAGCAACGGGGATTCTCATTTGGTCTTAATGGAAAAACTCCGAAGGAGTCGAAAATCCGTGAGATCCGTGAGATCCGTGTGGGAAAATTCAACATTATAAAGAAAATGGATTTACGAAGTTACACCAAGCAGGAGTTAGCCCTGCTCTATTTTCCGGATTCCGACCCGGACGTGGCAAGAGCCCATCTGATGAGATGGATAGTAAGATGCACCCAGCTCTATGAGCAGCTGCTGAAGAGTGGATACAACAAGAGCTGCAAGGAGTTCAATCCTCTGCAAGTATCCTATATTTTCTTCCATTTGGGAGAACCCTGATATTTATCAGTGATAATCGGTGAGTATCGGTGAGCAACAGTGAGCATCGGTGAGTTGGGAAAATGAAAAGTTGTATCTTTGCATTGTGATTCAGAAAGAGAAGTCGCACACGGATCTCACAGATCCCACGGATCTTCTTTCGTTGCAAGCAATGGTACTCACTAAGACTCACAGCCAAAACTCCGAAGGAGTAAAAATCCGTGAGATCCGTGAGATCCGTGTGGGAAAACTAAACCTCCGCGAGGAGAAAATTTCGTGAGATTCGTGTTCAAGAATCAGGCACTGCGCAGCGCCCACTCAACATTAACCATTAAACATTTAAAACTTAAAAACTATGTTGCTTTACGTACTAAAACTAAATCAGAACGCCAAGATGCCAGAGGCATACGGCAAGTATTACGCCTATCCAGTCATCACTCAGACGGTAGGCATCGACGGCCTGGCCGAACACATGGCTAGCCACAACACTCCTTTCTCTAAGGGAGCCATCAAGGGCATGATTACCGATATGGTATCGTGCATCAAGGAACTCACCTTGCAAGGTTTCGCTGTGAAGATTGACGACCTCGCCATCTTCTCCATCGGCATCCGCAACAAGGAGGGAGCCACCTCAGAGAAGGAGTTCACCATCGCCAAGAACATCGAAGGTTTCCGTCTCCGTGCTCGTGGCACCGGTGAGTTCAGCGCCAAGACCATCAACCTCGAAGCTACGCTGAAGAAGGTCTCTGCTCTGTTAGGTGATGGCACCACCCCGGATACCACCCCGGATACCGGGAAGGATACCCCTGGTGGCGAGAACACCGACCAGGGTGGTAGCGGAACCACTGGAGAAGGAGGAGGCGACGGCTTAGAGTAGCCCTACTCGCATCTGAAACATGAGAAAGCGCATCGGCAGGATGCAGTCCGGAGTAATCCGAGGGCACATCAGGAATGAGTTCATCACTCACCATTCAACATTGTCAAATCATCGCCCTGAACGGATACTTGCTCATCCTGCCCGCTTCCTCTCTTTTATCTCCCACACAGATCTCACGGATCTCACGGATCTTTTTCGTTGCAAGCAACGGTTCTCACTAAGCCTCACAGGAAAACTCCGAAGGAGTCGAAATCCGTGAGATCCGTGGGATCCGTGTGGGAAAATTAAACATTAATCACTAATCACACTAATCACTAACAAAATGAAAAAAGAAACAATCCAGAAAGTCATCAACTTCGTCATCACCGTCCTCACTGCCGTCCTCAGCTCCTTCTGTGTGCAGAGCTGCAAGTGATAGCGTCTAAGTCGCACACGGATCTCACAGATCTCACGGATCTTTAAAGCACTAGGCGATGAATACCTTTTGCCATGTCATCAACATTAAAGTTTACCAATAAGCCAACTTTCTTATGTGCGATTTTGAGATACGTCATCAACTGCTTATAATGTACAGGATGTAATTCTTCTACAGATTTCAGTTCAATAATCACCTTGTCTTCGACAAGAAGATCCAACCGATAATCACACGGAAGCTTTACTCCGTCATAGATGACTGGAAGCGGAACTTGCTGTTCTACCTTCAAGCCCACCTTGCGAAGCTGATGAACCAAAGACTCCTCATAAACCTGCTCAAAAAGACCTGGTCCCCAATAGTTGTAAACTTCAAAGATTGCACCGCGAATCTTATAAGTCAAATCACCATATAATAACATAAGCCATGAAAAAGACTCACATCCATCTAAACGGAAAATCCGTGAGATCTGTGAGATCCGTGTGCAAAATTAAACATTTATCCTTAATAATCCAAAGAATTCCGTGAGATATGTGTGCAAAACAATGTGATTCAGAAAGAGAAGTCTCACACGGATTCCACGGATCTCACGGATCTTTTCGTTGCAAGCAACGGTTCTCACTATGCCTCACAGGAAAACTCCGAAGGAGTCAAAATCCGTGAGATCTGTGAGATCCGTGTGCAAAATTAAACATTTATCCTTAATAATCCAAAGACTCCAATGAAGAATCAAAGAAAAATCGATTTGATTGTGGTACATTGCAGTGCCACACGTATTAACCAGGACTTCCCAGTAGAAGCCTTAGAAGCCTGCCACAAGGCCCGTGGTTTCCGCTCCATCGGTTACCACTATTACATTACGAAGGATGGCGTGGTCTATCCCTGCCGTCCAGAAAGCGAGGAGGGTGCTCACGCCCGCCACTACAACGCCCATAGCATCGGAATCTGCTACGAGGGTGGTCTCGACGAGAAAGGCAAGCCTGCCGACACTCGCACTCCAGCCCAGAAAGCATCTCTGGAAGACCTCCTCTACAGTCTCGTCCTCGACTATCCCGATGCCGAGATACTAGGTCATCGCGACCTCCCCTGGGTTCGCAAGAGCTGTCCTTGCTTCGATGTCAAGGAATGGCTGAAGGAAATCGACTTCCATCTCTAGAAAGCCCAAATAGTTCCCAGATATTCGTGCTATTCGAGTTATTCGTGTTCAAAATCATCCCAGCTTGTAGCAATACAGGTTGGGATTTTTTCGTTCTCAAAAATGAGAATACCCGTTGTTCGCAACGAAAAAGATCCGTGAGATCCGTGTGCGAAAATTCAAGTTTCTGCTTATCGTAAATCAATCCTCGCTGAGGAGTTTCTTGATTTCCTCATCGGTCTTGGTGAGTTTGTCTTTACAGAGTTTCACCAAGGTTTTGGCACGTTTCAACTGCTCGGAGAGCTGATCAATATCGAGTTCATCATTCTCCATTCTTTCTACGATTTCTTCAAGCTCTCTTACGGCTTGTTCGTATTTCATTCCTTCTTTTTCCATTTTTTTTATTTTTGTTTTGGAGTTAACAGTGGATATTTTAAAGCTTTTGCCCTTACAGGGCGTCTTGCTGATTGCCATTATACCCAGGGCGATGCCCTGGGCTAAGAGCTTTTGGGCCTTCAGCCCGTACTTAAACCACATGCAAAACTTCAATAAATTATAAACTATTATTCAACTTTTGCCTTCACGCTGCCCTCAGCAAACCTCGTTTCGATGATGTCGCCAGACTTCAGTTCTGAGGCAGAGCGGATGCTTTTGCCATCTTTCAGCGTGATGCTGTAACCGCGTTTCAGCAACAATTCGGGGTCTTGTGCATGAATGCGCTGGGAAAGAAGCTGCAGACGATGACTCTCGTTGAGCATCTTCCTTTCCAATATCGGCTGAATATTCTGAGAAAGAATCTCGAAATGGCGCTGGGCTTCCGATAGTTTCGACTGGACATTTGTGCTTAAACGGCTCATCAAGCGGTCGAGATAGGCTCCCTGCTTCGTCTTCACCAGCGAAAACTGGACAGGAATCGTGTTGCTCAGTCTGTCGAGCCTCATCTTCTCCACCTGCAGACGGTGCTTCACATTCTGCACGATAGCCTCCTGCGCATTCACCACACGGGCATAAACCTCAGTAAGATGATTAACGAGGAAGGCGGCAGCGGCTGTCGGTGTCTTTACACGCTGGAAAGAAATCATATCCAGCACACTCTCGTCCCTTTCATGTCCTATTCCTGTGATGATAGGCAGCGGGAAGTTTGCCACATTCTCGGCAAGCGCCAGGGTGTCGAAACCCGAGAGATCGCTCGTAGCGCCACCGCCTCGGATGATGACTACGCAGTCAAACTGTTCCCATTCGGCATTGATACTGTCGAGGGCAGCTATCACACTCTGCTCTACCCCCTCGCCCTGCATCGTAGCCGGAAAGAGGCGGGTTTGAAACTGCAGACCATAATCGTTATCGGCAAGCTGGTTGCAGAAATCACCATAACCTGCTGCCGTAGCACTGGAAATGACGGCGATGCGCTGGCAGAACATCGGGAGCGCCAACTCCTTCTGCAGTTCGAATACGCCCTCTGCTTTCAGCATATTGATGATTTCCAACCTCTTGCGCGCCATATCGCCCATCGTATAGTTAGGGTCTATATCATCTACTATCCAGGAGAAGCCATAGTTCTCATGAAACTGCGCGTGTACCTTGAGCAGCACTTTCATACCAGCATGAATGCGCTGTCCGGTGATGCGCTCGAAATTCGGTTTGATGGACATCCATCGGTTTCGCCAGCAGGAGGCATGCGCCTTGGCAATGGGCGTATTAGACCGCTCATCCTTCTCGATAAGTTCCAGATAGCAGTGCCCGCCGTAGCCCTCGCGAGCCTCGGAGAGTTCCGCTTCCACCCAATAGCTGTCGGGCAAGGACATCGAAATAACGTCGCGGACCATGGAGTTTAATTCATAGAGAGAAAATCTTTGCTTCATACTCTTATATTTTTGGCACTGAATTATTTTTTGGGGCACGGGATTTTTTTTAGGCACTTTTTTTTAGGCACGGATTACACGGATTACACGGATTTTTTATCAGAGAACAAGGGCGCAAGCCTCCGTGTAATCCGTGTAATCCGTGCCTTATTTTTTCTCCGTGCCTTATTTTTCTCCGTGCCTACTTCATCGCTTTTCCCGTCTGATAAGCCTTCCAGAAATCAGGTACACCATATCCGAATACATTATCGGGATGATGCTGATTATTACCAGCCAATCTCACGAGTTTCATAATCTGCTTAGCCGTCTTCTGAGGCAAAGCCTGCCAGAGACACGCTACCATTCCGGCAATGAGCGGAGAAGAGAAAGACGTTCCGTTATCATTGATGATATTTCCACGGCCCGTAATCACACAGGTAGGACTTCCGTAAGCCATCACATCAGGCTTGATTCTGCCGTCAGCAGTAGGTCCCACGGCACTGAAAGCCGCATTCTCGCCCATTTCGTTTACGCTGCCCACGGTAAGGATATTGCGTGCATCGGCAGGGAAATTGATTTTCTTCCAACTTCCCATTCCGTCGTTTCCTGCAGAATTGACACAGATGATTCCCTTGTCAGCACACATCGAAGCGGTGCGGGAGATGAGGGTAGAATTGCCGTCCTGCTCATAATAATGATGGTTGGTAGACGCATCATCGAAGCCATGATAGCCTAACGAAGAGTTGATGACATCCACGCCGCAACTATCAGCATATTCAGCCGCAAAAGCCCAGTAATCCTCTTCTGCCAGACTCTCTGTGCGCTCATCTTCACAGCGCACCAACAGATATTGAGCCTCAGGCGCCACTCCCACGAATCTTTCGGGTTCGTTGGCAGCCATCGTAGAAAGCACCATCGTTCCATGCTCCATCTCGGCGAAAATATTCTTGGATTGAGGAACCACAAAGTCCTTAATGCCCGCCAATCTGATATTATGCAGCGCCGGAATCTTATCCACATTCATGAATCCGCCGTCGAAGACAGCAATCATCATTCCTTTGCCCAAATGTCCGGTTCCATGCAGCCGCTTGCCGTTGAGCGACTGGATCTGCGCATCGGCAGCACCATATTCGCCTACTCCACCAGTCCAATCGTTCAATCCCCTGCGAACGCTACTTCTGATGCGCTGACTGACAGAATCGGGAGCAGAGAAGACCTTCATCTTCCGGGTGATGAAATCGAGATCATCCAGTTTCCGTAGTTCCTTCTCCTTATGAATGCGGACCAGCAGGGTATTGTTCCACTTGCTCTTGCCCACAATCTCGATGCCTGCCTCGCTTACAGCCTGCTCATAAGCAGGAGCCACAGGCAAATCGGTAACATCGATGGGCAGATTCTGTCTCTTTCTGCGCTCTATGGAACGGGGAGAGAGAAAATCTGCAGGGCGACTTACCGAGAAGGGAGTGTGACTGAGGTCTTTGTCTCTGAGATAAAGACGATACATCATACACTTGCCTCCCGGATACGACACCATATCGGTTTCGGCGATGCGAGGCAACCGCATCAGTTGCTCAAAATTGCTAACCCTGTCTTCGCGAGCAAACAAAGAAAGAGCGGTCATTAAAAATGCATAAAGCATCAAATATTTTTTCATCATTATATCGGTAGTCCGGTTTGTTATTGTTGTTGCTGCAATATTTCTGTATTGCATTTATTAATCAGTTGAATTGTTTATTCTGAAGTGCAAAAGTACAGAAATTGTACGAAAACACCAAAGGAAAAGGGAAGTTTTTATCATGAAATGCAAGTTTTTCTCATATATATAATAAGGTATCAGATATTTTTTGTACTTTTGCAGACAAGTAGCCGCTGCAATTGCATTCAGAAAGAAGCTGAGCGAACGGCTATGAGGAAAAAACAGATATAAATGGAAAATAAACAAGCAACATTAGAATTAGGTACGAAGCCGGTGGGTAAGCTGCTCGTTCAGTATGCCCTGCCAGCGATGATTGCGATGACCGCCGCCTCACTCTACAACATCGTTGACCGAGTATTCATCGGTCAGGGTGTGGGAGCCATGGCCATCTCAGGTCTCGCCATCACCTTTCCCTTCATGAACCTCACCGCCGCTTTCGGAGCCGGTGTGGGCGTAGGAGCATCTACTGCCATCAGCGTGAAGCTGGGACAAAAAGACTATGCCACAGCGCAAAACATTCTGGGTAACACGATTTCTCTGAATCTCATCATCGGTATCGGACTGAGCATCATCTGTCTGCTCTTCCTCGACCCTATCCTGAGATTCTTCGGAGCCAGCGACCAGACGCTCATCTATGCCCATGAGTACATGGTCATCATCCTGCTGGGCAACGTGGTGAGCCACATGTATTTCGGCATGAACGCCCTGCTCCGAGCAGCGAGCAAGCCCAAGCAGGCGATGTTTGCCACCATCTTTACGGTGATGATGAACGTGATACTCGATGCGCTCTTCATCCTCGTCTTCAAATGGGGAATACAGGGAGCCGCCATCGCCACCATCCTTTCGCAGTTGATGGCGCTGATGTGGCAAATCAAGCTCTTCAGCAACAAGAATGAGCTGCTCCACTTCAAGAAAGGCATCTACAGACTGAAGAGGAAACTCGTGGATAATATCCTTGCCATCGGCATTTCGCCTTTCCTGATGAACGTGTGCGCCTGCATCATCGTCATCTTCATCAACAACCAGCTGGTACGGTTCGGAGGCGACCTCTCCGTGGGAGCCTACGGAATAGCCAATGGTATTGCGATGGTGTTCGTGATGTTCGTATTCGGCGTAAACCAGGGAATGCAGCCTATCGCCGGCTACAATTACGGAGCACAGAAACTGGACCGACTGATGCGCGTATTGAACCTGAGCATCATTGCCGCCACCGCCATCATGGTAACGGGCTGGCTGATAGCGATGTTCCTGCCTTACTACTGCGCACGACTGTTTACAACCGATAAGCAACTGATAGACTTGGGCATTAAGGCGATCAGAGTGGTGATGTTCTGCTTCCCGGTCATCGGGTTCCAGATGGTTATCACCAATTTCTTCCAGTGCATCGGAAAGGTGAAGATCAGTATCTTCCTCTCCTTGTCGAGACAGTTGCTCATCCTCCTGCCGCTCCTGGCTTTCCTGCCAATGATATGGGACATTGATGGCGTATGGTACAGTATGCCTATCTCTGATTTCTCTGCAGCAGTCATCGCTGCCATCGTAATGTCATGGTACATGAACAAGCAGAAAAGACAACACCAAGAACAGCTAAAAGTTAATAGTTAATAGCAGCTTCGCCGTTTAGCAAGATTGCCCTATAAACTATAAATTATAAACTATAAATTATGAATAAGATTATCATAAACGTAGGTCGCCAGATAGGTAGCGGCGGCCATATCATCGCCGAAAAGCTGGCGGAGGATTTCGGTTGCAAATGTTACGACCGTGAGCTGCTGAATCTTGCCGCCAAGGAGAGTGGATTCTCTGAGAAATTCTTCGAGCAGAACGATGAGCAGAAGGGATTCTTCAAGTCTCTCTTCCATACCCATCTGCCCTTCCTGAGCGATAACAATTTCTATCACAACGACTTCTCGCAGGAAGGTCTGTACAAGTTCCAGAGCGACGCTATCAGAAAGGCTGCCGATGAGGGCAACTGCGTGTTTGTGGGCAGAACCGCCGACTATGTGCTGCGTGATTACAAGAACGTGATCAACATCTTCATCACCGCCAACATCGACGACCGCATCAAGGCAGTGTGCAAGCGAAAGGACATCGACAGAGCCAGCGCCCGCAAGTTTATCGAAAGCCACGAGGAGCAGCGCGCCTCTTACTACGATTACTATACAGGCAAGAAGTGGGGACACAGCGAGAGCTACGACCTCTGCATCAACAGCAGCCATCTGGGAATCGAAGAAACAGAGAAGTTTATCGCAGAATTTATCAGAAAGAAGTTCGGACTTAGTGCTTAATTATTAGTGATTAATTATTAGTGATTAATTATTAGTGATTAGGGATTAATTTTAGGGACATAAAATATAAAACATCATATAAATGAAGAAGATTATGCTTTTGGGCTCAGGCGAACTGGGCAAAGAATTTACCATCGCCGCAAAGCGAGCAGGACAGTACGTCATCGCTTGCGACAAGTATGACAATGCACCAGCCATGCAGGTAGCCGACGAGCGAGAAGTGTTCTCGATGCTCGATGGCGACGCATTGACCGCAGTGGTAGAGAAACATCACCCAGACATCATCGTGCCTGAGATTGAAGCTATCCGCACCGAGCGACTCTTCGACTTCGAGAAGGAGGGCATTCAGGTTGTGCCTTCTGCACGTGCCGTGAACTACACCATGAACCGCCGTGCCATCCGCGACCTTGCCGCCAAGGAACTGGGTCTGCGCACCGCCAAGTATTTCTATGCCAAGACCTTCGAGGAGTTTAAGAACGCTGCCGATGAAATCGGTTTCCCATGCGTAGTGAAACCTCTGATGAGTTCAAGCGGCCATGGTCAGAGCTATGTTCACAACGATGATGAACTGAAGGAGGCTTACAAGGAGGCAATGGAAGAAGGTCGTGGCGACGTGAAGGAAGTAATCATCGAGGAATTTATCGACTTCGATTCTGAGTTCACCCTCCTCACCGTCACCCAGAAAGACGGTCCTACCCTCTTCTGTCCACCTATAGGCCACGTACAGAAGGGCGGCGACTACCGCGAGAGTTGGCAGCCATTCCAGATTCCTGAAGAGGCTTTGAAGAAGGCTGAGCACATTGCCGGCGAAGTAACCAAGGCATTGACAGGTGCCGGTCTCTGGGGCGTAGAGTTCTTCCTGAGCAAGCAGGGCGAGGTTATCTTCTCTGAGTTGAGTCCTCGTCCACACGATACAGGTATGGTAACCCTTGGTCACACCACCAACCTGAGCGAGTTTGAGCTCCACTTCCGTGCCGTGATGGGCTTGCCTATCGCCGGAATCCATCTGGAGCACATCGGCTGTTCTGCCGTCATCCTCTCGCCAGAGGAAAGCACCGAGCCATTAAACTACAATATGCTCGATGCGCTGAAGGAAGACCATACCCGCATCCGTATCTTCGGCAAGCCAGAGGCTCACGTAGGCCGCCGCATGGGCGTCGTACTCTGCTACGGCGAGAAGGGCGATGACCTCAACCAGCTCCGCGACAAGGCAAAGCGCCTGGCAAAGACTGTATTGGGAACCGACCCATACATGAAGAAATAGACATGAAAGAATTAGGAAGAATTATCACATTACCCAAGATATTCGACCCTAGAGGCAACCTGACAGTGGCAGAGGGAGAGACGCATATTCCCTTTGCCATTGCCCGTACCTACTGGACCTATGATGTTCCGGGCGGAGAAAGTCGCGGTGGCCATGCTCACAAGGAATGCCAGGAATTCATCATAGCAGCCAGCGGTTCCTTTTCGGTAACACTGGATAATGGAGAACAGAAGAAGACCTATCATCTCAACCACCCTTGGGAGGGACTGTTCGTAGATGTCAATATCTGGCGAACACTGGATGATTTCTCTTCCGGCTCATTGTGTCTGGTTCTGGCTTCCCACAAGTTTGAGGAAGAAGACTACATACGCGAATATGACGAATATCTTAGATTCATCAGTTCATCCCAAAGTCCTAATCTCTCAAAGACCGAGAATCAATAACGCTAAATATCATGTTTGAGATCAGAAAATACAACGATGCAGACAAGGAAGTCTGGAATGCTTTTGTAGAACATGCACGCAACGCCACCTTCCTTTTCAATCGCAACTACATGGATTATCATTCCGACCGGTTCAAGGACTATTCCCTGATGTTCTACAAGAACGGGAAGCTCCATTCCCTATTGCCGGCCCATGAGAGAGAGGAAATATTCTGCTCTCACTTTGGCCTTACTTATGGAGGACTGATAATGAATAAGGATGTGACAGCAGCTGACGTTGTCCAGCTTTTCAAAGAATTGAACGAATACCTCAGGCAACAGGGTTTCAAAAAGGTACTATACAAACCTGTGCCTTGGGTTTACCACCAGATGCCATCCGAAGAAGATCTTTATGCCATCTATTGGGCATGTAAGGCACGTATCGTGAAACGCGACATCGGCTCAGTTCTTTTCCTACAAGAGAAGCCCAGATGGAGAAGACTTCGCCGCCGCTCCCTGAAGAAAGCACAGGAGGCAGGAATTATTGTAAAGAAAGAGAACAATTTCGAAGATTTCTGGAAAGTTCTTGACGCTAATCTTGAAGAACGATATCAGGTGCATCCTGTTCATACTCTGCAAGAAATAGAACTTTTACATAGCCGTTTTCCTGACAACATCATTCAATACAATGCCTACCTGAAAGATGAAATTGTAGCAGGATTCACCTTCTACATCACACCACAGACGGTACATGGACAATACTGTTCATCAAACGACAAAGGTAAGGAACTTGGAGGTATTGACGCCATTTACGACCAGGTTCTAAATCATGATTATGCCGATTATAAATTCTTTGACTTTGGTCGTTCTACAGAAGGCGATGGTGATTATCTGAACGAAGGTCTCATCAGCCAGAAAGAAGGGTTTGGAGGAAGAGGCGTTGTTTACGACACCTATGAATGGAGCTTATAATATTGATAGTTAAAAGTTGATAGTTTATAGCAATCTTGCGAACGGCTAAGCCCTATAAACTATCAACTTTTAACTATAAACTAAATCAGTATAACTGTCACACCACGAGCAGCCTGCGCACCCATAACCAGAGCCTGCTCGATATCGGCAGTCTTGGAAGGACCACTGATGAAAGTACCGAAATTGTACTTCGGATCCATCTCAATACGGGCATAAGCCTCATGCATATTGTTCACAATCTTCTCTTTTTCGAGGAATATCACAAGGTATTCCGAGATGAAAAGCACCGCTTTCTCCTTCATGGTCTGAGGAATCCAGACGCAGCCATTCTCGGCAACACCCACTTCACCACGAACAATACCCACATCAGTACCATTCAGGTCATTAGCCTCAGTCACCGTATCAGGATTCTTCTGGGCAATCGTGATTTCTGGCAGATGAGAGGCAAAGACCTTGGCTTCCGGATAAGCCTTCTTCACCAGCTCATCCAGACTCTCACCCTCCTTCGCTTCTATCACATGGCCACCTACCGATTCCGTCATCTCAATAAACTGTTTCAGCGTATCCTCATACTGGATACCCTTCACATCAACGGCAGGCATATCGAATTGAACATGCGTATTCTTACGCAACTTGTTCAGGAAATCTTCTTTCTTCATTTTACTTTTCCCTCCTTCCATAATTGATGAAAACTCTTCTTGGCAAACTCAGGCATGGCGTGACCGATGCCCCAGGCATTCCAATTGCTGAAGTGCGTACAGCATTCAGGAATCAGGTTGGTGAGCGGCGCAAACTTCAGGGCAGTGGTGTAGAGCGCAGGACGGTCGAAGAGATACTTCATACCATTCGACATCGCCTTCTTCACAGGATCTGCCTTGCCCAACTTCTCCAGACTCTGGCGCCATACGTAAATCTGCGAACCCGGTCCTACCTTGGAAGGACAGACATTGTCGCAAGACAAGCACAAGGTGCAGGCAGAAACATTGTCGCTGTACTTCTGAGGATTCTTCAGCATACCCAGGTTCACACCAATAGGACCCGGTATAAAATAGGTGTAACTGTAACCGCCTGAACGACGATAAACCGGACAGGTATTCATGCAGGCTCCGCAACGCATACATTTCAAAGTCTGCCAATGGTCCTTATCGGCGAGAATATCACTTCTGCCATTATCCACCAGCACCACATGCATCTCGGCACCCGGACGAGCCTGGCGGAAATGAGAAGTGAAGGCGGTAGTAGGCTGACCGGTTCCGCAGCGGCAAAGCAGGCGCTGGAATACAGCCAATGACTTATAATCAGGAACCAGTTTCTCGATACCCATCGCTACGATATGGAGCTTAGGCATGGAAGTGGTCATATCCGCATTACCCTCGTTGGTGCAAACCACGCAATCGCCGGTGGCAGCCACACCAAAGTTACATCCGGTCATACCTGCTCCAGCTTCCATAAACTGGTCGCGGAGATGATGACGGGCACAGCGGGTCAGGTAAGTAGGATCGTAGTTGCCGATTTCCTTGGAGATACCCTTCTCCTCGAACATCTTACCTACCTCCTCACGCTTCAGGTGGATGGCAGGCATCACGATATGGCTAGGCTTCTGACCCAGAAGCTGGATGATGCGCTCACCCAGGTCTGTCTCTACCACGTCAATGCCGTGCTGCTCCAGATAAGGATTCATCTCGCACTCCTCGGTGAGCATCGACTTCGACTTCACCATCTTCTTCACGTTATGGTCTTTCAGAATACCGAGCACAATCTCGTTAAACTCCTGTGCATCCTTTGCCCAGTGAACCTTCACCCCGCGGCTCTCCAGATTCTTGGAAAACATATCGAGATAATCGGCAAGATGGGTAATCGTGTGCATCTTGATTTCAGACGCATGCTCGCGGAGATCTTCCCACTCAGGAAGTCCCTGCGCCATTCTATCTCTTTTCTGACGAACAGACCAGAAGGTAGCATCGTGCCAGGTGGTCTTCTCTACATTCTGCGTAAACTTCGCAGCTCTCTTGGAATGTTCTGTACTCATAGTCCTGCAGCTAATATTTGAACAACATGAATAAACTTGATCGGCATCTTCTCCTTCTTGGCGATTCCCGCCATGTGCATCAGGCAGGAAGAATCCGGACCCGTTACATACTCGGCACCTGTAGCCATGTGGCGCTTGATCTTATCTTCACCCATACGGGTAGAAACGGCAGGCTCCTCAATAGAGAACATACCGCCGAATCCGCAGCACTCATCCTTGCGCTCCGGTTCGTGGATGGTAATGCCTTCCACCATATTTAATAAGTCGATGATTTTGTTGAAAGGCTTGATGTGGCGCTCAGAAGGAGATGACAATCCCAGTTCGCGCACACCGTGGCAACTGTTGTGTACACTCACCACATGCGGGAACTTGCCCGGCACATGATCCACCTTCAGCACATCGTGAAGGAACTCCACAACATCCATGATTTTCTTTGAGGAAATACACTCGTGCTTACCCTCAAGGATTTTAGGATAATACACCTTTACGTAAGCAGCACATGAGGCAGAAGGAGCTACGATATAATCGTAATCCTTGAACAGCTCATCAAATGTCTCTATGACCTTCTCCGACTTGTCCTGAAAACCGGCATTAGCCATTGGCTGGCCGCAGCAAGTCTGTTTTTCGGGATAACCCACGTCTAGTCCGTAATGCTTAAGCAACTTGTATGTAGCCACACCCGCTTCAGGGTAAAGGGCATCCACATAACAAGGGACGAATAATCCGACTTTCATTGTTGTTATATTTATCTTGTTTGCTATTTGTTTATTCTTTTTCTACATGACTAAAAGCCGCTGCAAAAGTAACAAAAAAAATAGTAATAATAAAAGATTTTAGGGAAGAAATTATGAGATTTGATGTTATTTAACTGTAAAGAATTGCAGAAAATTTGGAATAATCAAATAAATAGCGTAACTTTGCATCTAGAAATAGTGTGTCTACCATTTGTGAACTAACGCAAATGCAGTTTAGTTGCTAAAAACATAAATACCAAGGCATATAAAGAACAAACTTATAGTTATATTTAATGATGAAGAAACAGCTTAAGAAAGTCCTCGTTCTGGGTTCCGGTGCTTTGAAGATCGGCCAGGCAGGTGAGTTTGACTATTCCGGTTCGCAGGCTCTCAAGGCTTTGCGCGAGGAGGGTATTAATTCCGTCCTCATTAATCCAAACGTTGCTACAATTCAGACAAGTGAAGGTATTGCTGACAAGGTTTATTTCTTGCCGGTGACACCTTTTTTTGTAACTGAAATTATCAAGAAGGAGCGCCCAGACGGCATCATGCTCGCCTGGGGTGGCCAGACGGGTTTGAACGTTGGTACAGAACTTTACCTCAACGGTGTGCTCAAGGAGTACGGTGTGGATGTGTTGGGTACTTCGGTAGAGGCTATCATGAACACGGAAGACCGCGACCTCTTCGTAAAGGAGCTTAACAAGGTTGACCTCAAGGTTCCTGTAAGCCACGCTTGCGAGAACATGGAGGAGGCTGTGGCTGCGGCACGCAACATCGGCTACCCTATCATGATCCGTTCTGCCTACGCGCTGGGTGGTCTCGGTTCTGGTGTCTGCAAGACCGAAGAGGAGTTTAAGGAGATTGCTGAATCTGCCTTCACTTTCGCACCTCAGGTACTCGTTGAAGAGAGCCTGAAGGGATGGAAGGAGATTGAGTTCGAGTGCATCCGTGATGCTAACGACCGTTGCTTCACCGTTGCCTCTATGGAAAACTTCGACCCACTGGGTATTCACACAGGTGAATCTATCGTTGTGGCCCCAACCTGTTCTCTTACCGACGAGCAGGTGAAGATGTTGCAGGACATCGCGGTGAAGTGCGTCCGTCACCTCAACATCGTGGGTGAGTGCAACATCCAGTATGCTTTCAACGCTGAGACCAACGACTACCGTATCATCGAGATCAATGCTCGCTTGAGCCGTTCTTCTGCCCTCGCATCTAAGGCTACCGGTTATCCGCTCGCCTTCGTTGCTGCCAAGATTGCCCTCGGTTATACGCTCGACCAGATTGGTGAGATGGGTACTCCTAACTCAGCTTATGTGGCTCCATCACTCGACTATATGATCTGTAAGATTCCTCGTTGGGACCTTACCAAGTTTGCCGGTGTAAGCCGCAAGATTGGTTCTTCCATGAAGTCTGTAGGCGAAATCATGTCTATCGGCCGTTCATTCGAGGAGATGCTCCAGAAGGGTCTCCGTATGATTGGTCAGGGAATGCACGGTTTCGTAGGCAACGACCACACCAAGTTTGATAACCTGGATGAGGAGCTTTCCAACCCTACCGACCTCCGTATCTTCGCCATCGCCCAGGCTTTGGAGGAAGGTTACACCATCGAGCGCATCGAGGAGCTGACCAAGATTGATCCTTGGTTCATCGAGCGCATGAAGAATATCGTAGATTACAAGCACAAGCTTTCTGAATATAATACTCTGGAGGAGATTCCTGCCGAGGTATTGCGCGAGGCTAAGGTATTGGGCTTCTCTGACTTCCAGATTGGCCGCTTCGTATTGAAGACCAAAGATACCAACATGGAGAAGGAGGTGCTGGCTGTTCGTGCCCTGCGCAAGAAGCTGAACATTCTTCCTGCCGTAAAGCGCATCCCTACTGTGGCAAGCGAGCATCCTGACCTCACCAACTATCTCTACATGACATACGCTGTAGAGGGTTACGACATCAACTACTACAAGAACGAGAAGTCTGTCATCGTTCTCGGTTCGGGTGCTTACCGCATCGGTTCTTCCGTAGAGTTCGACTGGTGTTCAGTAAACGCCATCAATACAGCCCGCAAGTTGGGTTACAAGTCAATCATGATCAACTACAACCCGGAGACCGTATCTACCGACTACGATATGTGCGACCGTCTCTACTTCGATGAGCTTTCATTCGAGCGTGTACTCGATGTCATCGACCTGGAGTCACCACGTGGTGTGATTGTTTCTGTGGGTGGTCAGATTCCAAACAACCTGGCTATGAAGCTTCATCGCCAGTCTGTGCCAATTCTGGGTACATCTCCTGTCAACATCGACCGTGCCGAGAACCGCGGTAAGTTCTCTGCCATGCTCGATAAGTTGGGTATCGACCAGCCTAAGTGGAGCGCCCTCACATCAATGGAGGATGTCCAGAAGTTCATCGACGAGGTAGGCTATCCTGTTCTCGTTCGTCCTTCCTACGTTCTTTCCGGTGCAGCCATGAACGTTTGCCACGATGATGATGAGTTGCGTCGCTTCCTGGAGGCTGCTTCTGAGGTTTCTAAGGAATACCCAGTAGTTATCTCCCAGTTCATGACAGAGACCAACGAGATTGAGTTCGACGGTGTGGCTCAGAATGGTGAGATTGTAGAGTATGGTATTTCAGAGCACGTAGAGTATGCTGGTGTTCACTCCGGCGACGCTACCATGACCTTCCCTGCCCAGCAGATTTCCTTCGCTACAGCCCGTCAGATCAAGAAGATTTCACGTGCCATCGCCAAGGAGCTCAACATCTCGGGTCCTTTCAATATCCAGTATCTGGCTAAGGGTCGTGATGTAAAGGTAATCGAGTGTAACCTCCGTGCATCCCGTTCGTTCCCATTCGTGAGCAAGGTATTGAAGCGCAACTTCATCGAAACGGCTACCCGCATCATGCTCGATGCTCCATATCAGAAACCGGATAAGTCTGCTTTCGATATCGACCGTATGGGTGTGAAGGCATCCCAGTTCTCATTCGCCCGCTTGCAGAACGCCGACCCTGTTTTGGGTGTGGACATGAGTTCTACCGGTGAGGTAGGCTGTATGGGTGATACTTTCGAGGAGGCATTGCTCAACTCATTGATTGCTACCGGCTACAAGATTCCTTCTAAGGACAAGGGCATCATGCTTTCAAGCGGTGGTGCCAAGGAGAAGGCTTCTCTGCTCGATGCTGCCCAGGCTTTGGTGAAGAATGGTTACACCATCTACGCTACAGCCGGTACAGCGAAGTTCCTGAACGAGAACAACGTGAAGGCTACAGCCGTAGGATGGCCTGATGAGGACCAAAAGGATCTTCCTAACGTGATGCAGATGATTGCCGACCACAAGTTCGACCTCATCGTCAACATCCCTAAGAATCACACCAAGCGTGAGTTGACCAATGGTTACAGAATCCGTCGTGGCGCCATCGACCACAACATTCCTCTGTTCACCAATGCCCGTCTGGCTTCAGCCTTCATCGAGGCATTCTGTACAATGAGCCAGGACCAGTTGCAGATTAAGAGCTGGCAGGAGTACGAGTAATCGCACGCGGGAATAATTTTTCTCACGCAGATTACGCAGATTTATACGAATACGCCCTGAAAGGGCAGAAGCTCCTAGCCCAGGGCAACACCCTGGGTTAGATAACAATCAGCAAAGTCGCCCTGTAAGGGCAAAAGCTTTATATATTGCTAGGTATTTTAAAGCTTTTGCCCTTACAGGGCGTCTTGTTTGCGCCATAAGGTTACCCAGGGCGCTGCCCTGGGCTAGGAGCTTCTGCCCTTTCAGGGCGTGCTGCCAAAAACTTGCTTCTGTCCTTTCCCTTCAACAGATGACCGTTGGTGCAGGGCAGCAACCTTACAGGGCTTTTTTTATTCCCGGCAATGAGAAAAAGGAGGCGAAATGATGGCTATCTCATTATTTTATTGTACCTTTGCAAACAGAAATAAGAATAAAACATGATAGTTTGTATAGCAGAGAAACCGAGTGTGGCTAAGGATATCGCCCGAATCATCGGGGCTACCACGGCACGCGACGGTTATATGGAAGGTAATGGTTACCAAGTAACATGGACCTTCGGCCACCTTTGTGAGCTGAAGGAACCGGATGATTATACTCCGATGTGGAAACATTGGAGCCTTTCGGCGTTGCCGATGATTCCACAGCGATTCGGTATCAAGCTCATCAACGATGAAGGCATCAAGAAGCAGTTTGCTACCATCGAGAAACTGATGCAGGCTGCCGACTGCATCATCAACTGCGGTGACGCCGGACAGGAAGGAGAGCTTATCCAGAGATGGGTGATGCAGAAAGCGCAGGCAAAATGCCCCGTCAAGAGATTGTGGATTTCTTCCATGACCGATGAAGCCATCAAGCAAGGCTTCCAGGAACTGAAAGACCAGACCGAATACCAGTCACTCTATCTTGCCGGACTTTCCCGTGCCATCGGCGACTGGATTCTCGGTATGAACGCCACCCGACTTTACACATTGAAATATGGACAGAATCGACAGGTGCTCAGCATCGGCCGGGTGCAGACCCCTACCCTTGCCCTCATCGTAAACCGCCAGAAGGAAATCGACAACTTCGTTTCCGAACCTTACTGGGTACTCGCCACCATCTATCGCGACACCCAATTTACGGCAACCAGCGGCAAGTTTACCAGCAAGGAGGAAGGCGAGAAGGCTTTCAGCACCATCGCCGGCAAACCCTTCACTGTTACGGATGTAAGCAAGAAGAAGGGAAACGAGGCGCCACCTCATCTCTACGACCTCACCTCACTGCAGGTGGATTGCAACAAGAAGTTTGCCTACTCTGCCGATATTACGCTGAAGCTCATCCAGAGTCTCTACGAGAAGAAGTACACCACTTATCCTCGTGTAGATACCCAGTTTCTGACCGACGATATCTATCCGAAATGTCCGCAGATTCTGAACGGAGTGAGTCAGGCAAAGATCATGAGTCAGCAGAAATACCTCCCACTCATCCAGCAGCTCGCAACAATCAGCAAGAAATTGCCGAAGAGCAAGAAGGTTTTCGACAACAGTAAGGTAACCGACCACCACGCCATCATCCCAACCGGTGTTCCACCAACCGGACTCACCGATATGGAGGCAAACGTGTATGATCTCATCGCCAAGCGCTTTATCAGCGTGTTCTATCCGGACTGTAAATTCTCCACCACCACCGTTTTGGGCGAAGTCATCAACGAAGACGGACCGAAACCGGAGAAGATAGAGTTCAAGGTGAGCGGTAAGGAGATTCTCGAACCGGGCTGGCGAGTAGTCTATGCCAAGGATACGAAGAATGCCGATGACGACGATGCAGATAACGCCAACGGAAACGCAGACTCAGGAAACGGCGCCAAGAAGGAAGTGGTAGAAGAAAGAACCCTCCCATCCTTCACAAAAGGCGAATCGGGAGAACATCAGCCTACCCTGACGGAGAAATGGACCACGCCACCTAAGTATTATACCGAGGCAACCCTGCTGCGTGCGATGGAGACAGCGGGCAAATTCGTAGAAGACGAAGAACTTCGTGCTGCATTGAAGGAGAACGGAATCGGCCGACCATCCTCCCGTGCCGGCATCATCGAGACCCTCTTCAAGCGCCACTACATCCGTCGCCAGCGCAAGAATCTGATGGCAACCCCGACAGGCATCGAACTCATTGACACCATTCATGAGGAACTGCTGAAGAGTTGTGAACTGACCGGTATCTGGGAGAAGAAGCTCCGCGACATCGAGCACAAGACCTACGATCCTGCCGACTTCATCAACGGACTGAAAGAACAGATCAACAAGATTGTCATCGATGTATTGTCAGACAACAGCAACCGGAGAGTGACCATCATGACAGAGGAAGACCTCAAGAAGAAACCGGCTGCCAAGAAACCGGCTGCCCGAAAGGCTCCTGCCAAGAAAGCCGATAAGGCAGCAGCACAGAATACAGATTCTCAGAATGCCCCTGCTCAGCCGGCTCCAGCTGCCGACCCAATGGTTGGCAAACCATGTCCGCTCTGCGGCAAGGGCGTCATCATCAAGGGCAAGACCGCCTATGGCTGCAGCAACTGGAAGGCAGGCTGCCAATATCGTCAGCCATTCTCGCAGATGTAAATCAATATGAAACAAATAAGATTTTATCAAATCATAACAGCAATCAGCTGCCTCTTTCTGATAAGTTGCGGCATTGAACAGAACCTGAAGAAAGCAGACAAGCATCTTTCTTTAGGCGAATACTACGATGCGGCAACCCAATATAAAAAGGTGTACACCAAGACACCTACCAAAGAGCGGGCTGCCCGGGGCAAGGTGGCTCTGAAGATGGCACGCTGCTATGATAAAATCAACAGTACGCCGAAGGCACTGGCAGCCTACAGCAATGCCATCCGATACAAGCAGGCAGACCTCAACGACCGCCTGGCTTACGCCCGGCTTCTCCTGAAGAACGGAAGTTACAGACAGGCTGCCAAGGAATTCGAATTCCTGCTCGATTCCATGCCCGACAACGTGCTGGTAAAGAACGGACTCGAATCGGCACAGAAAGCCCCAATCTGGAAGAAGGAAGGAAGCCGGTACAAGGTAAAGCGGATGGATGTTTTCAACTCCCGAAGAGACGACTATTCGCCGATGTTCCTCAGTGATGACAACAGTCAGCTCTATTTCACCTCAACCCGCAACGAAGCCCAGGGCAGCGACCTGAACGGAGTGACAGGAACGAAATCTGCCGACATTTTCTTCTCTGAAAAGAACGACAAAGGCAAATGGAGCAAGCCGGAAGCCATCGGAACCGGTCTCAACACCGACTACGAAGAGGGCGCATGCTGCTTTACCCCAGACGGCAAGCAGATGTACCTCACCCAGTGTGCTACCGATCCCACTTCGCCCCGCTTAGCCCAGATAGTAACCTCCAACCGCTCGGATGCAGCCTGGAGCAAGCCTACGAATCTGGAAATCAGCAAAGATACACTCAGCTGTTTTGCCCATCCAGCCATCTCCCCTGATGGCGAATGGCTCTATTTCGTATCAGACATGCCGGGCGGAAAAGGCGGACTCGACATCTGGCGAGTCCGCATCACTCCTGCCGGACTGGGCGGCGTAGAGAACCTGGGCGAACCTATCAACACACCAGGCGATGAGATGTTCCCTACCTTCCGTCCTAACGGCGACTTTTACTTCAGCAGCAACGGTCATGTGGGAATGGGCGGACTCGACATCTATATCGCCAAAGTGAATTCCATCACCCGGAAATATGAACTCACCCACCCCGGCTATCCGCTGAATACAGAAGCCGATGACTTCGGAATGACTTTCGAGGGTCTCCACAATCAGGGTTTCTTCTGCTCTAACAGAAAAGACGGAAGAGGCTACGATCATATCTACTCCTTCGAGAATCCGGAGATTGTTACCACAATGAAGGGATGGGTTTACGAGAAAGACGGTTATGAACTGCCTGCCGCCGAGGTGAGAATCGTAGGCAACGACGGAACGAACAGGAAACTATCCGTCAAGGGCGACGGTTCGTTTGTCCTCCCTATCAATCCGCATGTCGACTACCTGGTGATGGCATCCTGCAAAGGCTACCTCAACCACAAGGAAGAACTTCGGGTTGATTCAGCTAAAGAGAGTAAGGAATACGTGCTCCAGTTCCCGCTGGCTTCCATCACAGCCCCTGTACTCATCGACAACATCTTCTACGATTTCGACAAGGCAACCCTTACCGAAGCCAGTACAACAGCCCTCGACCAGCTGGTAACGCTGCTGAAAGAGAACCCGCACGTTACCATCGAACTCAGCGCCCATTGCGACTACAAGGGAAACAGCGAATATAACAAGCATCTGTCTCTGCGCCGCGCCCAATCGGTAGTAGACTATCTGATAAAACACGGCATAGAGAAAGAGCGCCTCACCCCTGTGGGCTACGGCAAGGAGAAGCCGAAGAATGTGCGCAAGAAACTTACCGAGAAGTATCCTTGGCTCAAGGAAGGCGATGTGCTCAACGAAGAATTTATCCTGAAGCAGAGCAAGGAGCATCAGGAAATCTGCAACCAGCTGAACCGCCGAACCGAGTTCAAAGTGCTACGCACTACCTATAAATTGTTTTAGAAACCGATATCATAAGCATAGGTGCTCTACTGAAAAAGTAGCAGCACCTATTTGTTTTTCTATATTCAGCAATATTAAATCTTCGTTCATCGACGCTGAATGTCCGTTCAGCGACGTTGAATGTCCGTTCAGCGACGTTGAATGTCCGTTCAGCGTCGATGAACGGAGATTTCAAGAACATAAAGATGATATTTATAGTAATAAAAAACTCTTTCTATTAGCACTAAAAACTATTCTGCTAATAGAAAGAGTTGATCATTCATACAATTGATATCAGGGAAGAAGCCTACTGACGTGCATCAGCCAGTTCATTATATCCCCAAACCATGATGAGGACAACGAAGCCAGCCAGCACCATCAGGAGATTCTGAGAGTGGGCGATGGAATCTGCCACATGCGTAAGAGCACGCGAACCGGAAAGGAGGAAATCTATCTTCATAGAGAAAAGCCATCCCTGAATCTGCTCCCATCCCTGACAGACTACTGCTATGATGATGCCTGCTGCCACACAAGCTGCCGTCCATAAATGTTCCAGACGCTGGCGCTTAACCAGCGACATCGCTGTACCAGTTTCGGGTAAAGCCGGCAAGGCCTGCATCACCCTGTCGGAGAATCCATCATCAGGAATCTCTGACATCTGGCAATCGGAAAAGAACATCTGTAAGAGTTCTTCATCCTGAGGGTCCAACGGTTCCCCTTTCATGCTCTCCAACTTCTTATCATTTATCTTATCGGTCATAACCATTCTTTTTTAAGTAACTTGCAAGTTTCTGTTTTCCACGAGAGAGATGCGACTTAATGGTGCCTTGCGCCATTCCCGTCACCTCTGCAATCTTATCTATAGAGAGACCATCCATCAGCTGCAGCGTGATGCATGTACGTTCGTTCTCGCTCAATATCCGCAGGGCATTGAGTAAATCCATCTTCAGTCCGGTATTCACTCCCTGCGCATTCTGTCGGGCAACCGCCGGCGTATCGATATCCTGCGTTTCCTTATAACTGCGGGTATAATCATACCACACATTATAGGCGATACGATAAAGCCAAGTGGAAAAGCTGGCTGTACCCCTGAAACCCGACAGATGGGTATAAGCCTTCACAAAGGTATCCTGCGCCAAGTCGTCACTCAGCTGCGCATCCCCCAGCGTCTGCCGTAGGAAGAACCCACGAATGGGTGACTGATACTTCCTGACCAGCAAGTCGAACGACTTGCGGTCATGAAGCATCACCACCTTCGTGACGAGAGAAATATCGGATAACTTTTCCACTATTTATTAACTAATAATTGTTGTTTGATTTTTATACCGGAGTTCCATTATAACCTGTGCCCTGATCGCCATGGCGGTTTCTCCACCAATCCTTGATGGCTGGAAGCGAACCTATGAGGGTCTGTCCCAATCCATAGAAGAAGACCAGGGCTCCGATGCCAGCCAGGAAATCAGCATCCCACCAGGCAAACATGGCGCACAAACCGGCTCCCAGGAAGGCATTTCTCAATCCACGCTTTACCAGATACTCATCGCTCTGCTTGTCTATCGGCCGGTCGCTTTCCGGAACATTGATGCCCTTCTCCATCGCCATCTCCGCCAGTTTCATCCGGTCGTTGTGGCGGCGAATCAGATATCTGATAACCAGAAATACGATGATCAGCGGAGCAAAGACAAACAGCAGACCGAAGATGATACAGAAGATGATCATAACAGCCAGCGCTCCGCCACCAAATACCGAACCGATGAAATCGAACGGATCATCATAGTTGTCTAAACTGTATCTAGAATGAACAGACTTATAATCATTCTCATCATAATCATCATAGTTGGCCGAATCTGTACTGGTTGTATCAGAATAAGCCTCCAACGCCTCGTTGTCTTTATCCTTCGAAGCAGATGGCTGTGCGGCAGATGCAGGAGCAGCCTTTGAATCTACCTGTTGGGTAGTTGGATGATAACGATGTTTTGGAGCAGAAGACGCCAAAGACACTTGGGTGGCTCCGATGCTCATAACGAGCGCTAATGCCAATATTGCTTTCTTCATATCATTATTTTTTACTGTTTTACCTTGTTATTTGAAAAATTTCTGCTTCTTAGACGCATCTCTTCGCGATTTAGTTGCAAAGAAACGAAAAATTTCTTATTTTTGCAAACAAATTAAAGAAAAAGAAACAGAATGAAGACATTACCTGAAGATTTCAGAACATATACGCAGGCACTGATGGGCGAAAAGCTGTATCAGCGTCTGGAGCATGCTATCCTTGAAGAGGAGGCACCAACCAGTATCCGCATCAATCCTTTTAAATGCAAGGATGCTGATGGCGAACCGATTCCCTGGTGTCCGGAAACCGGACGTTATCTCTCTACGCGTCCCGGATTCACCTTCGATCCGCTGCTGCATGCCGGCTTATATTATGTACAGGAAGCCTCATCTATGTTTGTAGATATGGCTATCCGACAGTACGTAAAAGAACCGGTGATGATGCTGGATCTCTGTGCTGCCCCTGGCGGAAAGTCGACAGCCGTAAGGGCTGCCTTGCCGGAAGGGAGTTTGCTCTTCAGCAACGAACCGATGCGCACCCGCTCACAGATTCTTGCCGAAAACGTACAGAAGTTCGGTCATCCGGATATGATTGTTACCAACAACTATCCCCGCGATTACAAGAAATCTAAGTTGCAGTTTGATGTGATTCTTACCGATGTTCCCTGCTCCGGCGAAGGAATGTTCCGCAAAGATGAAGGGGCTATCGGCGAATGGAGTACCCAGAATGTGAACAACTGCTGGCAGCTGCAGCGCGAAATCGTATCGGATATCTGGAACTGTCTGAAGCCAGGCGGTATCCTGATTTACTCTACCTGCACCTTCAATGCGCACGAAGATGAGGAGAACGTGGACTGGATATGCGAAGAACTTGGCGCTGAAGTGATGGCACTGGAGGGTGTAGAAGATACATGGAACATCACCCGCAACCTCACGGGCACCGACTTCCCGGTTTACCGATTCATTCCTGGCGTTTCGCGAGGCGAAGGTCTGTTTATGGCGATTCTGAAGAAAGAGGGCGAATGGGAAGCCGGCTCACCAGCCAAGGAGAACAGGAAGGATAAGAAGAAGAAAGACAAGAAGGTGGCTAAAGGAAAGGGACCGGAGATTCCTGACGGCTGGCTGAAGACTGATACGGAATGGATGCCTGCAGAAAGCAACGAGACGGTTTACGCCATTCCGGGCAGATGGAAAGACATCTACGACCAGGCTGAAAAGAACCTGAAGGTGCTGCATGCAGGTGTGAAACTGGGAACAGACAAGGGAAAGGGTCTCATTCCCGACCAGGCTCTCGCTCTCTCTACGATGCTCAACAAAGATCACTTCCCACAGGTGGAGTTATCCTACGATGATGCCATCCGCTACCTTCGCAAGGAGGCTGTGAATCTGCCTGCCGATACGCCTAAGGGGTATGTTCTGATAACCTACAGACAGGTTCCGATAGGCTGGGAAAAGAACATTGGCAACCGTGCCAACAACCTCTATCCGCAGGAGTGGAAGATCAAGAGCAGCCACGGGACGGGAGAGTTGTTTATAGTTAACAGTTTACTGCAAGAATGAATAATTCAACATTTAACACTTAACATTCTAAATAAAAAATGCTCAGCATCATCGCCTGTATATCAAAAGTGCATAGAGCTATCGGGTACAAGAACCGGTTGCTCTACGCCATCCCATCGGACATGACCCGATTTCGTATGCTCACAACCGGACATACGATCATCATGGGCAGGAAGACATTTGAGTCGCTGCCTAACGGAGCCTTGCCCAACCGCCGTAATATTGTTATCTCGAAGACAAGAGAGCAGATAACAGGGTGCGAAGTATACACCTCTCTGGAAGAAGCGCTGGCAGCAAGAAAAGAAGAGGTTGGAAACAAAGAAGCTTCAGATGAATGTTTCATCATCGGAGGAGCCAGCATATATGAACAGGCTTTGCCTTTTGCAGACAAGCTTTATCTCACAATCGTAGAAAAGGAACCTGAACATGCCGATACCTTCTTTCCGGAAATCAATCCGGCAGAATGGGAAGTGACAGAAAAAGAAATGAGGAATGAAAACGGCTTACCGTTCACATTCCTCACCCTTTATAGAAGGCAGTAATCCCGCAGGGAGCTACTGCTTTTTTTCTTTTTATATCTTATTTCTCTGCTGCAGCCTCCTCATCTGTTTCCTCTTCATCATCGTTGAAACTCTTGAGATCCTGCATAGAAAGCTGGCGGTTGATAGATGCATTGAAAGAGATGATGGTCTCGCTGCGAGACAATCCCAATGGCTGCAACTTATCATGGATGATTTCCAGGAGATGGTGGTTGTTCAGCGCGTAAATCTTGATAAACATATCAAAGCCGCCTGTAGTATAGTGGCACTCCACAACCTCAGGAATCTTCTTCAACTCCTCTACAACCTGGTCAAACTTCTCAGGCTCCTTAAGATAGAGTCCCATATAAGCACAAGTTTCGTAACCTATCTTTTCTGGGTCAATGATGAATTGTGAACCCTTGATGATACCAAGATTTGTAAGTTTAGCAACACGCTGATGAATGGCAGCACCGCTCACGTTGCAAGCGCGTGCCACTTCCAAAAATGGAATACGGGCATCCTGAGAAATCAGCTTCAGAATCTGCCTATCTAATGAATCTAAAATTTGTTTTGACATAATACTAATAATTTGCTTGCAAAGATAATACAAAAAATTAATAAAAGCAATTTTTTAAGAGAAAAACATGATAAATTAATATTATTTTCCTTTTTCTGTGGCAGAATAACTGATTTTTAGTGCTTTTGCCTGGCGCAAAGCCTGCTTTACGTCGGTTATCACACCCATCTTTGTCTCTTGGTCTGCTTTGATTGATACGGTCATCAGCTTCTGGTCTTCCGGCGACATACGCTTCTTTTCTGCCGAAATGTATTCCATCACTTCGGGAGCCGAAGCAAACTTATCATTCAACTGAATCTGGGTACCGGTACCATACTTTGCCTGCATCTCTTTGGTTGGCTTACCTATATAAATATGGCTCACCGCCGATTTCTTGGTCAGGCGGGTGAGTTCCTTGCCTTGTGGCAAACGGCAGTCTACCTTCAAGGTAACCTGGCGCATGTGGGTAACAATCATAAAGAAGAACAGTACGGAGAAAATGAGGTCTGGCAGAGAAGATGTATTCAACCCTGGCACTTCATGCGATTTCTTATGAAAATTCATCATTGTTTACCTCCTTTCTGCTGTTCAGTAGCTGTTTCTGCCGAATTTTCTTCCCCTTGCTTTTCTTCAGCATTGGCATCAACACGCTGGTCGGTTTGAGTCATTGCGTTGGCATACGACTCTGTGATGCGCTGCGGACAGATGTTGCGCACCTGTTCTTTCTGGTCATTGTTCAAGAGGGCATAATCCCTGTGATATTTCTTCTGGGCTGTTTCGTTGCGTAGCTGGCTATATGCTTCCATCAGCTGATTCTGCATTTGGAAATAGAGATTATAGTCGGCATCGCGGTCACTCTCGATAGAGATGAGATGTTTCTTGCCCAGGCGGTGTACAAAGCGGATGGTTTCTTCCTTGAGCTGGCTCACCTGCATCGGCTTACCGTTGACCAAAAGCGTATCGCCAGCCGTCAGACGCAACGCCATGAGGTTAGCCTTGTCTACCACCGAATATTGCTGTTCCTTCTTCTGCGGTTCAGGTGAAGGGAGTTGGCGCAACAGTCCCTTATCCACATCCATTGATGTGGTGACAAGGAAGAATATCAACAGCATGAACGAGATGTCGGCTGTAGATGTGGTATTCAGTCCCGGGGTTTCGTGTTGCTTCCTTCTAATCAGCATATTTAATCCTTATTTATAGAATAGAGAGCCCAAAGCACTCTCTTTAGTTTTTCTTCCGAATATAACGTGTGGCACCGAAACAGAAGGCACCGATTCCTGCCACCAGCATCAGGAGCGATGTGATGACAAACATATCTGAAAGCTTGAGCCAGAGCCAGTCGGCATAATTCTCGCCATTGATGAGCATCGGAGCAGAACCGCCCAAAAAGAAGGTAAGCAGCAAAACTGCCAAAGTTCCGATCCATGTGATGCGGAAGATGCGACGCACGGGAATGCCATTCACTACAGCCTCCGACTTGCTGCTGCGATAATCTCTGATCATCGAAAAGACTGCCAGACCTGTACCTCCTATCAGGAAGAGCCACATCAGCAGGATGAGCACATCGGTAAAGAGAGGCGCATTAAAGTCGGGGTTCTCTTCGAAAGGCAAATCGTAGCCTACCAAAAAGAACAGACCGAAAACCAGCACCGCCAGTCCTATCATGATATAGAACACCTGCTGCGATATCTTTTCGGCCGACTTCGTCTTCTGCTTTGAAAATTGAAATTTAACCATCTCTCTCTTCGTTTATTTATTCTTGGCAATAATATCCATTAAAGTAACCGCCGACTCCTCCATCTGGCTTGTCAGGTGCTCCACCTTAGAAAGGATGTAGTTATAGAAAACCTGAAGGATGAGGGCTACGATGATACCGAAGATGGTAGTGATGAGCGCCACTTTCATACCCGAAGCAACGATAGTAGGACTGATATCGCCCGCCTGCTGAATCTGGTCGAACGACATGACCATACCAATCACGGTTCCGAGGAATCCGAGCGATGGCGCCATAGCGATAAAGAGTGTGATCCAGGAACAGCCCTTCTCCAGGTTAGCCGCCTGAACGGTACCATATCCGCTTACCGAGCGCTCGATGTCATCAAGACTCTCGCTGATATGCATCAAACCCTGATAGCAGATAGAAGCCACCGGTCCGCGGGTATTCCGGCAGAGCGTCTTAGCCCCTTCCACATCTCCCGCCGCCACCTTCTGGTCGATATCCTGCATCAACTTCTTGGCGTTGATTTCAGAGAGACTCAGATAGATGATGCGCTCGATACAGAAAGCCATACCCACGATGAGGGCGATGGCAATGAGAGACATAAATCCCGCACCACCCTCTATAAACTTTGTCTTAAGAGCTTGATGAAATCCCATGTTCTCTTCTTGAGCCATCATAGGCAGAGAACACATCCATGTGAAAACCAATATTGCAAAACGTGCAATAGCTGTATTTTTCTTCATATACTTTATTATATATATAAAAGCGGAAAGAGGGGGATTCGAACCCCCGAACCGGTTTTGCCGGTTACACGCTTTCCAGGCGTGCCTCTTCAGCCACTCGAGCACCTTTCCATATTCCGAAGAACTCTTCTTAATCGCCGCAACATGCTGCTGCAACAATTTCGAAGTGCAAAATTATTGCTTTTCCTCCGAAATACCATAACTTTCATTGTTTTTTTATGTTTATTTAAGGAGTTTTGAACGCTTGCGTCCTATACTTGCGATACGGATAGCGGAAAAACCCGCTCTGCATTGAGGTTGGTCTGTCGGGCAAACTCCTCTTCGCTTATGCCATAAGCCTTGGCGAGCGTCTTCATCACTTCTACCACGAAAGCGCTCTCATTACGCTTGCCGCGATAAGGAACAGGCGCCATATACGGACTGTCGGTCTCCAGAACGATGCGATCCAGAGGAACTACAGCAGGGAGGTCTTCACGCAGATGACTGCTCTTGAAAGTAGATACGCCACCGACGCCCAAAACAAACTTATTGAAGGAGAGCAGTTCTTCGGCTTCCTTCTGGTTGCCCGTAAAGCAATGGAAGACGCCCCCCGGCAGTTCCTTCTCATACTTTCTGAGCAGATGCACCATCTCGTTCTGAGCCTTGCGGCAATGAATCATCAGCGGGAGCTGGGTTTCTACCGACCATTTTACCTGTTCCTCGAAAGCCTCGAACTGCTCGTTTTCGAACTCACGGCTCCAGTAATAATCAAGTCCTACCTCTCCGATAGCAATCAAGTCTGAAAACTGAGGAGAACCACCCTTCTGACAGGCATTACCGGTCATGCGATGCTCCTCCAGTATCTTTCGGAGTTCAGCCAGCTGTTCCTTCCAGTCAGCCTTCACCTCTTCAGGATGCAGACCAATCATCGGATAAGCATAGCCCGGATATTCCTTAGCCAATGCCAGTACCGCGTGTGTGGTCTTCACATCGATGGCAGGCAAGAACACCTTGCTTACCCCCGCTTCCTTGGCACGGGCGAAAGCCTCCGCCCTATCCTCATCAAACTCCTCCGCATCAAAATGCGTATGTGTATCTATTACTTTGAACATTGAACTTTGAAATTAGTACTGTCGCTTCATCATTTTCTGAGCATACTTTGCCAATTCCTCCTTACGCTCAGCAGGCACATTCACGGCATCCAGATACTTCTTGCTCTGCTCGAAATAATAAGCAATCTTATCCTGCGCCATTTTGTCGATACCAATCTCGTTGTATAGACGGGTAACGGCAGCCACCTTCTCCTTGCGGTCGAACTCCTTGGCATTCAACCACTTCTGCAGTTCTGCACGCTGAGCGTCGTTGGCATGGTTGAAAGCATTGATGAGCATATACGTCTTCTTGTTGGATGTGATATCGCCACCAATCTCCTTACCGAACACCTTGGTATCGCCGTAAACATCGAGGTAATCATCCTGCAACTGGAACGCCAATCCTATCTGCTCGCCAAACTTATACAGGTTCTCTGCATCCTCATCAGAAGCATCGGCAAGGATTGCACCCATCTTCAAGGCACAAGCCAGGAGTACGCTGGTCTTGAGGCGGATCATCTCGATATATTCCTCCTCCTTCACATCGTTACGGTTTTCAAACTCCATATCAAACTGCTGACCTTCACCAATTTCCAGGGCTGTGGTCGTAAAGAGTTTCAACACCTTGGCAAGATGCTTTTCATCACATTGAGCCATACGCTCATAAGCCAGAACGAGCATGCTGTCGCCCGAAAGGATTGCCGTATTGGCATCCCATTTCTTATGAACCGTTTCATGACCGCGACGCAAATCAGCATTGTCCATCAGGTCATCATGCAGCAAAGTATAGTTATGATAAGTTTCCAGGGCAACGGCATTCATCAGAATCTTCTCAGGATTGTCCTTGAAAAGATTGTAGCCCAGAAGCATGAGCGTAGGACGAATACGCTTGCCACCCATAGAAAGTACGTATCTGATAGGCTCATAAAGAGACTTTGGCTTTCTTTCGTAAGGCAAATTAGCCAGAAACTCATTTACCATGCTTAAAATTTCATCTGCTGTCTTCATAATTATGTATAATTTATAATGTATAATTTACAATGAACAATTTATAATTTATAGCTGGAACACTACCGGGATGGCAATCATCGTGCGACAGACCTTGCCTTTATCGATGCCCGGTTTCCACTTCGGCATCATTTTCATCACCCTCAAAGCCTCGTTGTCGAGCAATGGATCTACCGAAGTGCTTACCTTGATATTGGCAACACTTCCATCCTTGTTTACGATAAAGGATACCACTACGGTTCCCTGAATCTTACTCTTCTGGGCAGCTACAGGGTACTTCAGGTTCTTGGTAAGCCACTGCATGAAGGCAGACCAGCCACCAGGAAACTGCGGTATCTTCTGCACGACGGTCAGTTTGATAGGAGCCTCAGCTCCCGGATTCTCAATGGGATTTTCAGGAACCGCTTCCTTCACCTCAGATCCATCCACTACACCCGAGCCGTCGCCGATAACCAGTTCGCTGGTTGTAGAACTGATTTTCTGCGGTGCCTTCTGAGTCTGTTGCTCGGCAGCCTTCACTTCCTGAGTAATAGACTTAGAAGCAGGAGCCGAAACAGCCTCTGCACTCACCATATCTTTCTGGTCGGGACGAGCTGACATTTCCAGATCCTGTGAGAGATCTTCCATCGATTCCGACAAGTCATCATCTCCCTGCTGACCTCTCTGATATTGGAGTCCTACGAAGATGAAAGTAAAAGCCAGCAGCAACCCCAGCAGAAAAAATGTAACCCGCTTATCTTCCAGTTGTGCGCTATTTGATTTCTTAATTTCCACAATAAAAACCGTTTAAAATCGTTATTTCCTACGAAAACATTGCAAAATTACTTCTTATTATTGAAAAAAGCAGTATCTTTGCCAAAGAATTAGAAAATTTAAATGAAAAAATATGTAATTTCAGCAATATTGACGCTTTTTGCGACAATTATTGATGCTCAAGAGAGCCAAACGGGGTATAATTTCCTTCGCTTGCCGGTGAGTGCCCATGCAGCTGCTCTGGGTGGCGACAACATCACCTTGATAGAAGATGATGAGGCACTCATATTCCATAATCCGGCTCTCCTGTCATCAGTAAACGACAAGACGGTCAATCTCAATTATATGAACTATATGTCGGGGGTGAACACTGCCTCGGCTAGTTTCAACCGTATTGTCAACGACAAGGCTTCGTGGGCTGTTTCGGCTCAGCTTGTTGACTACGGCAAGATGAAAGAGACGGATGAGAACAACATCCAGATGGGTGAGTTCTCGGCAAAGGACATTGCCGTTGCGGGTTACTTCTCTTATATGCTCGGTGAGAAATTTGCGGGTGGTATTGCCGCCAAATTCATCACTTCGTATATTGGCGATTACAATTCTATCGCTGTGGGAGTGGATCTGGGCATCAACTATTACGACCCGGAAACGGAATGGTCGGTTTCATGTGCGGCAAAGAATCTGGGTGGACAGCTGAAAGCTTACGACAATGAATATGAGAAGATGCCGATCGACCTGCAGTTGGGTGTGACGAAACGCTTTGCCAACGCACCGTTCAGGGTATCAGCCACACTGGTCAACCTGAACCATTGGGACAGCAGTCTTCGTGATCATGCCGTAGTAGGTGCCGACATTCTGCTTTCGGAGAGCCTGTGGATAGGTGCCGGCTACAACTTCCGGAGAGCCAACGAGATGAAAATCAGCACCTCAGAAGATGAGGAAAGCAGTCATGGAGCCGGTTTCTCTGTGGGTGGCGGTATCAACCTGGAGCGCTTCCATCTGAACGTTGCCTACGGCAAATATCACGTCAGTAGCAACAGTCTCATGCTGAACGTAAGTTACAGATTATAAATTCTACATGATAAAATTATACATTAAAGTTAGTTCGAAATTATGAAGAAAATAACAATAGCAATAGACGGATACTCTTCTTGCGGTAAGAGTACGATGGCAAAGGATCTTGCCAAGGAAATAGGTTATGTTTATGTAGATACGGGCGCCATGTACCGCTCGGTAACCCTCTATGCGCTGCGTCATCAGCTCTTCGAAGCAGATGGAGCCGTAAAGACTGAAGAACTGCAGAAAGAGATGAAGAACATCAGCATCTCATTCAAGTTTAATGCAACAACCGGTCGCCCAGACTGCTATCTGAACGGCGAACTGGTAGAAAAGGAAATCCGTTCGTTAGAGGTTTCCAACCACGTTAGTCCGATTGCCGCCGTTCCTTTCGTCAGAGAGGCGCTGGTAGAACAGCAGCAGAAGATGGGCGAAGACAAGGGTATCGTGATGGATGGTCGCGATATAGGTACCACCGTGTTCCCTAATGCCGAACTGAAGATTTTCGTAACAGCCAGTTCACAGGTGAGAGCACAGCGCCGTTTCGATGAACTGAAGGAGAAAGGAATGCCAGCCGACTTCGATGCGATTCTGAAGAATGTAGAGGAGCGCGACTATATCGATAGCCACCGCGAGACTTCCCCACTCAGAAAAGCAAATGATGCCATCACGCTCGACAACAGCAACATGACCATTTCTGAACAGAAGGCATGGCTGATGGAACAATATCAAAAAGCAATAGCAGAATAAGCTACAGAGAAGAGACTGCCGGGTTATTAATGCAAAAATACGTTAAATATACTACTTTTGCCGATAAATTTATTTTATTCGATGAAAAAGATTTGAAAAAAAAACTTCAATTTAGTATCTTTGCAATCATATTAACAAGGTAGTAATGATATAGATTATAAATTTTGAGTTAATTACTGTTTTTTGAAGGTGATAGGTCTTCGGGAGAAGATTTATCACCTGTTTTATTTTCAGACAGTTTATAAAAGATAAACCCATTTGACGTTGTGTTTTACAACGTCAAATGGGTTAACTAATTAATAACCAGCATATTAAGTTTTTCAACCAACGATAAAACTACCCTCTACCCTTGATACGGCGAACACCGTACCAAGTATTCAAGTAGCTGATAATCAACATTTTAACTCTTATTACAAAAGAGCAGAGTTTTCCTTGATAATCTTATCCTTGCACTCTTCCATCAGCCACTTCGGCGTACTGGTAGCACCACAGATACCTACCGTTTCCACATCCTTGAACCAGTTCATATCTATTTCGTCAGCACTTTCTATCTGGTAGCTGTTGGCATTCACGCTCTTGCATTCCTTGAAAAGCACCTTGCCGTTCGAACTCTTTCTGCCACTCACAAAGAGGATGACATCATGCTTGCTGGCAAAGGCAGCGATGTTAGGCATGCGGTTAGCCACCTGACGGCAGATGGTATCGAAACTCTTGAAGACAGCGCCCTCAACAATATGCTCCTGGCAATATTCGATGATGCGGTGGAACTCATCGAGACTCTTGGTAGTCTGGGAGTAAAGATAGATATCTTTAGAGAAATCCAGCTGACCGCTTTCCTTCAGCTGCTTCACATCCTCAAACTTCTCTACCACGATGGCATGACTCTCCGTCTGCCCCACCAGTCCGAGCACCTCAGCATGCCCGTTCTTGCCGAAAATCACAATCTGTACCTCCGGATTGTTGACATACTGCTTCTTGATGCGGCGCTGCAACTGGAGCACCACAGGACAGGTAGCATCGATGATTTCAATGTTGTTTCGCTCGGCAAGGGCATAAGTTTCAGGCGGTTCACCATGAGCACGGAGCAAGACCTTTACGCCCTGCAGTTCCTCCATCTGCTCATGGTCTATCGTGATGAGTCCCGCTTCATGCAGGCGCTCCACCTCCATACCGTTATGCACAATATCACCCAGGCAGTAAAGTTTACCGCCCTTAGCCAACTCCTCTTCAGCTTTCTTGATGGCAGTGGTTACGCCAAAGCAGAACCCACTGCCGTTATCTATTTCTATCTGCACGATATTCGTTTTTAATTCATTGTACATAAATCTTCACCACCACCTTAGCATGGTCAGGGTCATTCGTAATTATGAGGATACGAGGGTGTCTGACACGCGATTTCTTCAAGTCGGCAGCCACAGCCGTCACCTTCATCTTAACGGTCTCTCCTGGCTGAATCTTACTCTTCTTCAGTTTCACCTGCAAGCCCATCGTAAACATCTGCATGCTGCGGATATCCAGTTCCGACTTACCCTTATTGGTAATCAGAATCTCACCCTTCAGCTTCTTCTTTCCATTGAAACTACCCAGATTGAGATCGGTGGCAGACATCTCTATCTTCGGAGCCAGTGCCTTCTTGGCTGGAGTCATGTTTTCGAAACCAGGAAGAAGAACGGCTGATACCACGATTTCCTTCTCAGGCGCAATCTTATCGCCAGGACGCTCACCGAGATAAACCGATGTCTGGTTCAAGCCCAGGTCGCGCAGTTTCTTGGAATCCAGCACGAAACTGATTTCGGCAGAATGACGCGGAGCCACCTTGGAAGGCGATACGAAAGCATGAAGATAGGATGGCAGATGCATCACTACCGGCTCCAGCACTTCGTCGGTAGGATTGAAGATATGAATGCGCTGAACCGGACGGTCGCCACGGTTCACGTCATCAAACTCCACCTCCTGGACATCACTCTTGATGACACCCAGCATCTCATCGTAAGAACCAGCGAAATCTACTACGCTGCCCACTACCCTTCCCCTCATAGAGAGGATGAACGGCTCTTCATCCGCATTGGTATAGAGGCAAACCTGCTTGGTGAAAGTACCCATCTGCTTGGCATCGTATACCGCCTTGATGACGAAACTTTCGCCGGCAGCTATGCTCGTCTTCGGATAATCTACCTCCGTACATCCGCAGCTTTTCAATACATTGTTGATAACCAACGGCTTGTGCCCGTCATTCTTCAGCACGAATTCGGCAGTTACAGGCTTGTGGAACACCACCTGTCCGCAGTCTACCACCTCGTGCTGGGTTGTAATCTTCTGTGCTGATGCAGGCAGCGCCAACAGCGCTGAGAGCATCCATATATTCATCCGTTTCATACTATTCTATTTTAAATTATCAATCTATAAACTTTTAACTATCAATTATTAACTTTCAATTCATAGGTCTCTGTGCGACCACCAAATTCCGGACTGTAGGTACACTCAGCGATGCAAGTTCCGCTCTGATAGTCGCCCTTTCTATCCACGTAATACTCCATTTCTACGATGTGCTTACCTTTAGATAAACGATCGAAATAGAAATTTGTTGCATGGTCTCTTGGAGAAACATAGCAGCCTATGCTCCACTGATAACCACTCTTCTGGTTGACCGGCTCCAGACATGCCGCACGCTTATCCGTAATCTGCACAAAGTCGTAGTCGCGGTCGGCGGTGATGAGGAGTGTTACCTTCACCTTCTCGCCTACCTTCGCCTGCGCCTTGCCCTTGCCCTCAGATTCGGCAGGAACGATGACACGGCGCACCTTGATGCCTGACTCCATAGAACCGATTTCGCTGATAGGCTGCTTAAACTCTGCATAGACGGCTCCCCAACTGGTATAATCGCTCTTTTTGTCGATGCTCAGCCTAGATGCCATGCCCGGTCTTTCGGTCTTCACATAGCCCAAAGTAGTGGAATCCTGCGGCATCGGCAGCAGCTTGCCGTCCAGTTTCAGAACGGCATTCTCAGCCTTCCTGTTCCAGTTGTTCTCATTGCCCTTCATAAAGGCGTAGACAGCATCCACGGTGTTCACCGGCGTATCCCAAACCTGGGTACGTTTCGACATCAGTAGCCAGCGCTGCAGTTCCTCGATGGTCTGCTTGTCGTTCGGCTTCAGCATCTGCATCGCCTCTATCACGGATACCTGGGTTGGTATCTTATAGTTTCTCCAGCTGTAGAGTGCCTTGCGGGTATCGTAGTAGCGGCCCATCTCCTCGCGGTAAACGGCATATTCGTTCACGCTCTGCAGATATTCGCCTGCCTTCTCGCGGTAAGCAGCATTCTGCTGGCTATTTCTGGCGAGAACCACAGCAGCACGCGCCTTGCCATAGATGGAGAAATCACCGGTCATCTTCGACATCTTATCCAGCAGATAAGCCTTGTCAGCTTCCAGATTCTGCTTCATCTTTCTGCCATCCATCGAAAGGATGTAGAGATAATGCAGCGCCTGTTCGCTAGGACTCACCTTCTGCTTTTTCTCCTCCTGCTTCTTCATTTCTCTTACTTCCCGAGCGGTCTGCAGAGAGAGATAGTTCAGAGCCGAAGTCAGCATCCGGGCAGTTGATTTCTGCACACCTGCGATGGCATTCAATCGAACCATCATTTCGGCTACCGACGTTGTCATATATCTGCTGCCCTTCATTCCATTCCACCAGGAGAAGGAACCGTTAGGGTTCTGCAACTTCTGCAGCTTCTCCACCTGATTCTGCAGACGGATGCTCTCCTGAGAGAGAGTCTTCTGAGAATGATTATCCAAAGAGAGAGTCTTCTGGATATGGGTGGTGATGGTATTGGCGTAGATGGCAGACATCAGCGAGATGGCGTTCTCCTCATCCGGATTACTGATAGCTGGCAGCGCCTTCACCATCAGCCAACTTGGGTTATTGGTGTACTCGATGGTTACCTTTGCATCTTCAGCGCCCTTCGCCTGCTTGCCCTCCTTGTTCAGGAAGAGTTTGCTCAGATCAAAGTTCTGCTCACCCTTCTGATGCAGGGTGATAGGCAGGGTGTTCACCACGAGTTCACGGTTGCTCAAAACCGGCAGATAGTGCTGCTCGCCATCGCTGTAGCCATTACCGGCAGCCACCACCTTATTAATATATACGCCTTCTTTCAGTCCCTGGACATCAAAGGAGATGGTAGCAGAGCCCTCGGCATCGATGCTGTAGTTCTGCGTCTTCTGCCAAACCACCTTGTTGGTCTCCGGGTCGAGAATCTGCATACGGGCGTTGCCGCTCACCTTCTTGTCGGAAGTATTGAAGAGTTTCACCACGATGGTGCTCTTATCGCCCTCACGCAGGAAGCGAGGCATGTTAGGCTGCACCATCACGGTCTTCTGAGCCACAGCCTCATCCACCAGCAAACCGTTGCGCATCTCCTTGTCATGAGCCAATCCCATGAACTTCCAGGTAGTCACGCTCTCAGGCAGGGTAAATCTGATGGCTACGTTGCCATTGTTGTCGCTCTCCAAGGCAGGATAGAAGAAGGCGGTCTCGTTCAGGTTCTCGCGCACCTGCACCTGGTCGAGGAACAGTTCTGCATCTGAGCCAGAACCGCCGGCAAACTGCGGCATCTCCTCTACTACATCAAAAACCTTGTTGGCAGATGGAGCAGCCGCTGCAACACGGGTCATATTACTCCCACGAATTTTCATGACCCTCCCTTCTTCCTTAACCAGCTCGTCTTTCTTTATACGAACAGACTCTACGGTTCCGCCAAGAGAACGTTCCAACTTGCTCAGCTCCACCGCTTGCATATAAGCATAATAGCTAAAGAATTTGCCATCAAACTTATCTACATCCAGTCCCTTCTCGTCATAATACTTGGTAGGATAAACGCCATTCAAGTATAATGAACGGAAAGTGAGGTTGTGCTTCCAGTAGCAGTTTGGCAAACTCTGATAGAAGCCCAGGGAGAGATTCCAGAAATGCGGGGCTATCTGGTCGAGCGACTTGTCATAGAGCACGCTCATCAGCTGCGCCTTGGCTGGCTTGCCGTCAGGGGTGGTAATCTTCAGCGTCCACTCCTCCTTCTGTCCAGGGGTCAGACGGTTGCGGAAGGTCTTCCAGGCGACATTCAGTTTCTTCTCAGGCAAAGGACGGGCGATGCTCATCATTCGGGTATAGCACTTGCCTTGCTTCACGAAACTATAGTTCAGTACGATGCCCGACGCATATTCCTCCTTGTAGGTGAAAGGCAGGGTCACGATACTGTCGCCCAACTCCCAGGCACCTTTCTCCAGCAGTTTGTTGCCGGCGATGATGGAATATACGATGTGCGCTCCGTTCTCCGAAGAGCCCACCTGGATATAGACCGGCTTACCATCACGAGGGAAGGTCTTCGCCGTCTGATAATACCATTCGGTAGTTGGCTCCACCGGATGGGTATCCTTCATGCTGAAAAGGGTGAATTTCTGCTGCAGGGTGTCCTGTCCGCAGATTGCCTCCAGCTGATGAACGCCAGATTTCCAAACGAGGGAAGAAGAGGCAGAAGAAGCATATTCCTTGATAGAAACCGGTGCATTCGCCTCGGCATCCTTCCATTCGCCCTTATCAATTCGATATTTCAACCTACTAGAAATCGGCATTCCACTGGCATTGCGGTAAGCGAAGGTCACCGTCTTCAGACTGTCTGTTTCGATACGCTTAGGAAGATTCACCGTGAGGATGGTTGGCTTGGTGCCCAGAGGCAGACTCATCACACCCTCGTGGCTCTCGCCGCTGATGTCGGTAACGATTGCTGAGACCTCGAAGTTGAAGAAACGGGCGATGCGCATGAAATCGCTCATATCAGCCTCGTCTTTTCCTGACAAGGAAGCCTCCAGCGGAATTTCTACATCGAAGGTTCCGTCCTCACGAGTCACGCAACTGTCTGTCTTTACCAACTGTCCGGCAGAGCCTGCGCCCCACCACCAGAGCTGGTTTCTGCGAGTCACCTGATACTCCACCTTGGCACCCTGCACAGGCACACCAGAGTAGGTCTTGGCTGTAGCCTTCACCACTACAGTATCGCCCCAGTTATATTTCTCGTTCACCTTCGGGAAGGTAATCTCGAAGGTTGGACGCTTGTACTCCTCAACTCTGAAATATTCGCTTGCTGTACCATTCACGGAGATGGAATACTGTCCTGTCTTTCCCTCCTTCGGGAGTTCGAAATCTACCGAAGCCGTACCGTATTCATCGGTAGTAGCCTTCTGCTCAGCCACCTGCTTCCAGTTAGGATCTCGCAGGATAAAATTCAGTTCCATGCTCTTGCCAGGCACACTGGCATCCAAGCCCTTCTTCACGATGTAGGAAATGGCTGAGGCATGCACGGTCTGACCCGGGCGATAGATGCTGCGGTCGGTAAACAGCTGATGTTCAATCTTGTCATCCTTCCGTTCGTAATAGCGAGTGCGAGAAAGATAGATATCCTTGGCAGGCGTAAACTTGTCATTGCTGGTGGAAATCAAGACGTTTCCATCCACATTTTTGAAGTAAGCCTCTCCGTTCTCATCTGTTGTCAAGCGGGCATGAACTATTCGCTTGTCCTTCTTCGTCTTGAAATCATACCGCTGGTCGTAGAGTTCTATCTTCGCCCCGGCGATAGGCTGTCCGTCGGTAGCATTCACCACCACATAGCGATGCCTGTCATCAGGCAACTGCTGGATCATCACCGCCAGATTGCTCACATAGAAGAGTTCTCGCTGCGGTGCGATGCCGGTATTGTCCGAAGTCACCTCCATCAGATAGGCACCCAGCGGCAGATTGCCACCGATTTCGATGGAATCCTTCACCTCTTCATAATCCGGCCGACCGTAGTAGTTGCGGCTGTAATCCTTCTGATGCAGCTTCGTAGTCTTCTTCAGGAGCATCTTATAGGTAGCCTCATCCTGCGCATCATATTCATTATCCGCCGTGATATTGAGTCGGGAGATGCTGATTTTCAGATTCTGAAGATTGCGCACATTCAGATGCACCCACTTCTTTTCTGTAGGGCGCAATACCTGCGGCATATCCAGCACCTGGAACATCGGTTCGGTGAGTCGCTTCTGCGCATTTCTCAGTTCGTTCATTCTCGACCATCCTCCCCAGCGGCTCAGCGCATAGTTGATATAGTTGAGCTTATCCTGCGGTTTGGCATCGGTAGCACCTTCCATGAAGCGGCAATGCTCCACGGCAAGTTCGCCTGCCTCCGGAATATCCTGATAAACCTGGATGAGCGAGTCGATGGTCTGCAGATACTTCGATTTCTTCACCTCTCTCACGTCGTCCTGTCGGTATTTCTCGATGAGCTTATAGGCACAGAGACAAGCCGCACCCCTATTGCCCACCTTATTATAATAGGTGTACAGCTGCAGATACGCCTCCTTGCTGTCTGCCTCGAATCCGATGAGATGCAGCAAATCATTCTTGAAGGAACTTCCGTCCACCCCTTTTAGAGTCAGCGGCACATACTCAGTAGAAGCATGCTTGGCAAGAAGCTCTGGGTGCGCCATCGCTTTTTTGAAGAACTCCTGGCTCTTCTTCAGGTTTACCTTTCGCTGACTTTGATAATAAGAAGCATCCTCCCTTTGTTCCAAAGAAGCCTCATCCACTTCTATTCCATACGGATTATCATGATATACCTTGCCGAGCACAGCATATCTCACCGCTTTCAGCATCGGGTCATTTGTCTTCAAAGCTTCAGCCTCCATCCGCTTCACATTCGGCGTCAGTGAGTCTGCAGAAATCTCTTTCCAGAGCATCACCTGCCTCATCTCAGCCGCCAGCAGCTGACCGTAGTCTTTAGCCGCAGAAGCCTTGGAGATGATTTTCTGCATCACCCCAATTTCGCTCTTCGGCTGGTCCTTCTGAGCGATGATGTCAGCTTGCTTCCACAAGTTGTCATAAGTTTGAGCCGTAGCTTGCAACATGGCAAACACAGCTATGATAAGTGATAAAATGTTTCTTTTCATAAGCCAACTGTATAAAATGTTAATAGAATGATGATAATCATCAAACTTTTCATTGCAAAAATACAAAAAAAAACTGTTTTCTAACCCCGAAACTTAAACTTTTTACTATCTTTGCACCAAAATAGTATATTTTACCAAGAAATAACATTAAAAAAACAATGGCAGAAAAAAAGTATGGTCATTTTGATGACGCCAATCGCGAATACGTGATTACTGACCCAAAGACCCCATGGCCTTGGATCAATTATTTGGGTAACGAGGACTTCTTCTCGCTCATCTCAAACACAGCAGGTGGTTATTCTTTCTACAAGGATGCCAAGTTCCGTCGCATCACCCGTTATCGCTACAACGGTGTGCCGATGGATAACGGCGGTCGCTATTTCTATATCAAAGATGGCGATACCGTATGGAACCCGGGATGGAAACCTTGCAAGACACCGCTCGACAGCTACGAGTGCCGCCACGGCATGAACTATACCCGCATCACGGGCAGCAAGAACGGCGTAGAGGCAAGTGTGCTCTTCTTCGTTCCGCTCCATACATGGGCTGAGGTGCAGAAGATGACGCTGAAGAACCAGACTGAGGAGGTGAAGACCCTCAAGGTGTTCTCCTTTGCAGAGTGGTGCCTTTGGAATGCTGCTACCGACATGGAGAACTTCCAGCGCAACTTCTCTACGGGCGAGGTGGAGGTAGAGGGTTCTACCATCTATCACAAGACCGAATACCGCGAGCGCCGCAACCACTATGCTTTCTACACAGTGAATACCGAGATTCAGGGCTACGATACCGACCGCGAGAGCTTCATCGGACTCTACAACGAGTTTTCCGAGCCTGAGGCTGTGATGGAAGGCAAGCCACGCAACAGCTTTGCCCACGGCTGGAGCCCTATCGCATCGCATTATATCGAGGTTACCCTGCAGCCAGGCGAGAGCCGCGACCTCATCTTCCTTTTGGGATATGTGGAGAACGAGCAGGACAAGAAGTTCAGCGCCAAGAAGGTAATCAACAAGGAGAAAGCTCATCAGCTTATCGCCAAGTTTGATACCACCGAAAAGGTGGATGCTGCCTTCGCAGAACTCAACCAGTACTGGGATAACCTGCTGAACATCTTCACCGTGAAGAGCGGCAACGACAAGTTAGACCGTATGGTGAACATCTGGAACCAGTATCAGTGCATGATCACCTTCTGTATGTCGCGTTCGGCAAGTTTCTTCGAGAGCGGCATCGGTCGAGGCATGGGCTTCCGCGATTCCAACCAGGACCTCGTAGGTTTCGTTCATCAGATACCTACCCGTGCCCGCCAGCGCATCATCGATATCGCCAGCACCCAGTTCCCTGACGGTGGCTGCTACCACCAGTATCAGCCGCTCACCAAACGTGGCAACAACGATATCGGTGGCGGTTTCAACGACGACCCATGCTGGCTCATCTTCGGTACCGTAGCCTATATCAAGGAGACGGGCGACTTCTCTATCCTCGCTGAACAGGTGCCTTTCGACAACCAGCCAGGCACAGAAGTAAGCCTCTTCGAGCACCTCAAGATTTCGATGAACCATGTTATCAACAACCTGGGGCCACACAAGTTGCCACTCATCGGAAGAGCCGACTGGAACGACTGTCTGAACCTGAACTGCTTCTCCTGGGACCCTAACGAGAGTTTCCAGACCACCGAAAACAAGGGCGAAGGAAGCAAGGCAGAGAGTCTGATGATAGCCGGTCTGTTCGTGGTTACCGGCAAGGATTATGTGGCTCTGTGCAAGCAGCTTGCCAAGGAAGCTTTGGAAAGCAAGGAGGGCGAAATAGCCGGTCTTGCAGAGGAAGATTATTTGACAGAAGCCGAGCGCATGCAGCAGGCTGTAGATGAGATGAACGAGGCTGTGAAGCAGCATGGATGGGACGGCGAATGGTTCCTCCGCGCTTACGATTTCTTCGGCAACAAGATTGGTAGTGATGAGAACGAGGAAGGCAAAATCTTCATCGAGAGCCAGGGCTGGTGTACGATGGCTGGTATCGGTCTGGAAGAAGGACTCTGCGATAAAGCACTGGATAGCAGCAAGAAACGACTGGAATGCGAGCACGGACTGGTGCTGAACAACCCAGCTTACACCACCTATCATGTAGAAATGGGTGAGATTTCTTCTTATCCTGAAGGCTACAAGGAGAACGCCGGTATCTTCTGCCACAACAATCCTTGGGTCATCATCGGAGAGACTGTAGCCGGTCGAGGCAACGATGCCTGGAGCCATTATACCAAGATTCTGCCTAGCTATGTAGAGGAAAAATATCAGACACTTCACAAGGTAGAACCTTACGTAAACTGCCAGATGGTAGCCGGTAAGGATGCAGCCAAACCGGGCGAAGGAAAGAACTCCTGGCTCACCGGTACAGCGGCATGGATGTGGTATACAGTATCAGAATTCATCCTCGGCATCAAGCCAGATTATGAAGGTTTGCTCATCGATCCTTGTCTCCCAAGCACCGCTAAGGAGTATGAGGTAACCCGCAAGTTCCGTGGTGGCGAATACCATATCACAGTAAAGAATCCTAGCGGAAACCAGAAGGGCGTGAAGCAGATTACAGTGGATGGCACTCCTATCTCAGGCACCATCATTCCTTGCTCTGAAGGCAAGCATGAAGTAGTGGTTGAGATGTAAATCAGCCAGATCTCATCAAGTTACGATTTGAAAGTTCAATGTAACAAAACTCCTTTTTATACCCATGCCCCCTGTTTTAGGGGGCATGGGTATCACAATAAAACCTTGACGCCCTATTTTAGGGCGTCAAGTGTTTTATTTATCTGATAATCTGATACTTAACTTTTAACATAAGCACATATTTAACAGTATCAAGAGTAAGATTCTAAGTCTCTATCATTGACTCAGTTCCTCAGTTTTTTCCTAGGGGGTATATAGCCCTTATAGTTCAAAGTTGTTTTAAATTGTTATATATTATATATATAATTATATATATAATAAACTTCTAAATAAAGACAAAAGTGAAGGGTCAGAGAAAAACTGAGGAACTGAGTTATTGAGGAACTGAGTCATTGCAGTAAAAACATCATAATCCTCATAAACACCTGATTTACTGCTTAACTCTATACTTTAAGAGAACAAAGCTATGAGTTGCTACCCGTAAAACTATGAGTTGTCACCCGCAAAACTATGAGTAAGGAAGTTTAACTACTTTCAATCTGAAAGCATAGTTCAAACATTTCCTTATCACGCCCCCAAACTTGGCAGTATCAGAGAAAAGTTGTATCTTTGCACGGAATTCCATCCATTCCATCCATATCTACCATACCTTCCAACTCCTTCCATTCCGCTCCTTCCATGCCATCCCCACAACTCCTTCCGCCCAGCTTCAGCATGCGTCTCTCCATCCGAAGTATTAAAAGGAAAAAGATAAAAAAGTATGGCTTTTCGAGTTATTTTTTGTACTTTTGCAGCCGATAACGCATTTTGCGAATAAAACAGGATTCTTTAAAGAAAAGAAAGGAAATAACAATGAAGAAAATATTATACTTTGTGGCAGCCCTGGCTGCTGCATCCTTTATCACTACGATGGGTACCAGCTGCAAGTTTGCACCCGACCAGCATGACGGCGACACGGTAGCTGCCAGCGAGTTTTACCCGATAGATACCTCTGCGGCTCATGCCAAGAAGATGGCGAAGATTGCTGCCATCAAGAACGGAAAAGACAGTGTAGGCATCTATTATGTGGGCAGCAACTCTACCAAAGACCTCATCGAGCTCGTATCCTATCCTTCACGCCGCGACACGATGATGTACAGCAAGACCCGACACATAAAGGTGAAGGGCAATGCCGACATCAACCACGTGGTTCGTGTAGACTTCTATCTGCATAACGGCAAGGATTCGCTGGTGAAGTATGTTGAGGAGGTGGTGCTTTAGCCAATAACCCCAAAAATCAGCACAAAAAAGGCTAGCATGCACGAAACGCACACTAGCCTTTTTCGTATTTTATCTAACCTGAATTTCAAATCACTTAATAGCCTATAAACTAAGCCTATAAACTATAAACTATCAACTAATCATAGAATCCCGGCTGCTTATACTCGATACCGAGTTCATCATCTACTGTTGCGATGACACCCTGAATCTGACCCATGGCAAACATACGGCCGAGGAGAGTGTAACCGGCATTGTGACCATGATTGCTCTCATCGAATACGCCACCTGGCTCATCAGTGAAGGTCATACCGTGGTCTACTCGCATAGGCAGACGACGGCCGGAATTGCACTTGCCTTCCTGCTCAGCCTTCTCGAAGATGCGGCAAAGTTCAATGAGATGGCCGCGACCACCCAAGTGAGAAGCCTCTGTAAAGTTGCCGTTAGGGAAAATGTAGCAAGAGCGCAGATGAACAAAGTGAGTGCGGTCGGCAAACTGCTTCGCCATCGCCACACAGTCGTTGTGCTCGCCGGCAGAGAATGAACCTGCACAGAAAGTCAAACCATTGTGCTTGTTTGGCACTGCATCCAACATCCACTGGATATCCTCGGCACGGCCGATGATTCTTGGCAAACCGAATACAGGATAAGGAGGATCGTCTGGGTGAACACACATATTGATATCGTACTCATCGCAGATAGGCATGATAGCCTCCAGCCAGTACTTCATGTTCTCCTGCAACTTCTTCTTGTCGATACCATCATAAAGCTTCAACAGGTCGCGGAACTTCTGGACAGGAGCTGAATCGCCCTCGCTGAAGTTACCGGATACAAAGCCCTGGGTCTTGATGATGATGTTCTCTACCAAGGCATGATCCTGCTCTGGTGTAGAAGTCTTCTTGATTTCATCAGCCTCAGCCACGAGGTCTCTGCCCCACTTGTGCTCCTTAGAGAACTCAGCCCAATCCTCACGAGCGCCTTCACGCTGCAGGATATAGATGTCAAAGTAGGCAAACTCGCCCCAGCTCATATAGAGGTTGTTGGCTCCGTTAGGATTCTCGTGTGCCAAATCGGTACGAGCCCAGTCCAAAACAGGCATAAAGTTGTAGCAGATGCATTTGATGCCTTCCTCGCCCAGGTTGCGGAGACTTTCCTTGTAAACCTCAATCTGATGGTCGCGGTCAGGACCACCATATTTCAGGGTTTCAACCACAGGCAAAGACTCTACCACGCTCCATTTCATACCATAAGACTCGATGTACTCCTTGAGTTCATGAATCTTCTCGCGTGTCCAAACCTCACCCAGAGGAACATCGTGCAATGCGGTAACAATGCCCTCAACACCAATCTGCTTCAACTGTGCAAGTGTAATCTTATCTTTCTTGCCAAACCAGCGCCATGTTCTTTCCATATATATATTATAATGTATAAGTTTAAAAATGAATTATCTTGCAGAAACATATTTATGCAATGTCTGTCTTACAGCACCCTTGCCGGCAAAGAGTTCCTTCACCATGCCCTCAATCTGCTCGCCGAAGCCAGCCTCATAGAGATCGAGTCCGAACACATCCTTGCGAGAATAGAGGTTCTTGAGGCAAGAATAGTCCTGATCAGCCTTGCCTACTTCAAGAGGAGCTACGATGGCCTGCAGTTCTGCCAACAATGGGTCGGAAGATGGCTCGAATGGCTTCAGGTTATCATCCAATGCCTTGAGATAACGGGCATACCCTGCTAATACCAAAGGAATCAACACGAGATTGCTCTTGTCGAGACCACGGTCGATATACTTCTTGATAGTCTCACCGAAACGGATAGAGAGCTTCTGACTGGTATCAGTAGCGATACGCTGAGGAGCATCCGGCATAAAAGGATTAGGCAGACGCTTGTTGATAACGGTGCCGATAAACTCGTATGGGTTCAATACACCTGGATCTGTTACTACTGGCATCGCCTCGATATAACCGATCTTCTGGATAAAGGCACGCAGGTCCTCATCCGCCATCTCGGCAGAAATCAAGGTATAGTCGAGCATGCAGCCATAGATAGACATCGCTGTATGGAGAGGGTTCAGACAGGTGGTTACCTTCATGGTCTCAACCTCATCTACAGTCTTGCGGGATGTATAGAGCGCACCGCCCAACTCCAATGGCGGACGACCATTGGTATAAGTATCCTCGCAAACGAGATACTGCACTTCCTCGGCATTTACGAAAGGAGCGGTGAAAGTATGCTTCTCGGTGATAATCGTATTGTTATCCTCGAAACCATCCTCAGCGAGCACCGCCTGTACCTTCTCGTGTGGACGAGGAGTAATCTTATCAATCATAGACCAAGGATAGGTAATCTTGCTGCTGTCATTGATATAATCTACGAAACCAGCCTCTACGATACCATCCTGTGCCCAACGCTCAGCATAAGTCTTTACGCCAGCCTTAACATGGTCGCCGTTGTGAGAACAGTTGTCGGTAGACTGAAGAGTAAGTGGCAACTTGCCTGCCTTATAACGCTCATAGAGAAGAGCGGTAAGCTTACCCATAGCAAATACTGCATCGAGACCACGTGCCAGATCGGCATCATTGAAAGAATATCCCTTCTCGGTGATGGTGAAAGTTACCATCTGCAGACTTGGTGCCTGGAAAATCTGGACCAATCGTGCCCAGTCCTCACCAAACTGCTTATCCGCCTTGAGACTTTCTGTGATAGAAGCGATGACCTTCTTCTCGATGGTTCCGTTGCTCTGGAGGCTGACGAGAAGAGAGAGATTATTGTAAGGGCGATAAGCCTTGTCGATAATTTCGTAGTCGAAGCTTTCTGCTACGATGACACCACGGTCGTACTTGCCGGTGTTTAGTGCATCGTTAAGGATGGCTGCCGGGAACGCACGGAAGATGTTACCTGCACCAAAGTGAACCCAAGTAGGCTCGTCGTGAGTCTTCTTAGCTACGGCTGCGATGTCATACTTAGGAAGCTCATAACCCTTAGCTTCCCATTCTGCAGCATTAAAGCTGTCTGAAAGAATTTCGTTCAGTTTCATGATTAATAATTATTGATGTTGTTTTATGTAAATTTTAACCTTTTTATAAGCAATACAATGATTTCTTTTCTGTTGGGTCAGGGCAAAATTACGAATTTAATCTGAAATACCGCTCCTTTTTAGAGATTATTTCAAAATATTGAACAATAAGAAACTGAAATTGAACAATTAGAAATGTTTCGGTAACAAAAAATACTTTTCACCCTGTTTCCCTTTTTACCGGTAGTAGACTATTTATATACACTTTACAGATTATCCAGTTCCTTGATCTGCTTTTTCGGTGTCACTCCAAGTCCCTTCAGGCTCTCTACCCTTCTCATCACATTGCCGGTGCCGTCATAGAGTTGCTTCTTTGCCTTATCAAAAGTACCCGAAAGACGGGTTATCAGATCACCCACACTCATAAAGGTATCTTCGAAGCCAGCCACCTTATCATACAGGTCAGCAGCCGTCTTCACGATTTTCTCCACATTCTTGTTCTGCCGGTCATACTGCCAGAGATTATAGGCAAGCTGGAGTGCCATGAGCAGATTGCTTGGTGAGATGATAATAATCTTCTTCTGATAAGCATAACGGCTGAGATCCGGCTGCTGCTTCATCGCTGCGATATAGCTGGTCTCGTTAGGGATGAACATCAGTACGAAGCCGATGGCATCATCCACCAGTTTGGAATAGTCTTTGGCTGCCAGTTCATCGATGTGCTTTCGTACGCTCAGCGCATGTGCCTTCATCAGGCGTTCCTGTTCAGCCTCATCTTCAGCTGCCAGAGCATCGGAATAGGCGGTAAGCGAAACCTTGGAATCGATGACCACACTTCTGCCTTCCGGGAATCGGACGATGACATCCGGACGATAGTTCTTTCCCTCTTCATCTTTCGTATTCTCCTGAATGAAGAATTCCTCATCTTTACGAAGTCCGCTGTTCTCCAGGATGGTTTCCAGCACCATCTCACCCCAGTCGCCCTGCATCTTGCTGTCGCCCTTCAATGCCTTGGTCAGGTTGGCAGCATCGGAGCCAATCTTCTCGGTCTGCTCCTTCAGGTTCAGTACAGCCTGCTGCTGTTCCTGCTGGAAGAGTTTCATCGTTGCCTCGAAGGTATTCTGCAGTTCCTTCTTGTTCACCTCGTTCTGGGTTTTGCTCTCCTCTACCGATTTCTTGAAATCAGCAAACTGTTCCTTGATAGGTTTCAGGAGTTCATCCATCTGCAGACGGTTGGTTTCCTGCAGAGCCGACTGCTTGGCAGCCAACTGCTCAGCCGCCACCTTCTGCTGTTCTATCGTCATTCGGTGCATTTCCTGCTTCAGACTCTCGAGTTTCTGTGCCCACTGCTGGTCGCTTTCCGCTCTGAGTTTCGCCGCATACAACCGCTCGTTCTCCATTTGAGATTTCATTGATTGAACCTCAGAAGCATGATGCAGTTTTATCTGTTCGATGTTAGCCGCCAGCACTTGAGCTTTCGCTACGAGCTGGGTTTTCTCCTCTCCCGCACTTTTTGCTTCCATCAGTTTCCCCACGAAGAATCCGATGGCAAGCCCTATGATGATTCCAATTACTATTTCCATTTATCCTTGTTTTGAATGATTCTGTAAATCTGCAAAAATTATGATTTGCAAAAGTAATCATTTCAAGACATAACACCAAACATCATGGGGGATTCTTGTAGATATTTAACTCTTCTGCATTTTACTATGCAAACAAAAAGAGCGCACCGCTATTGGCACGCTCTTTTCTTTAAATCATCTTTTAAATATACATTATCGGTTGGCAGTAGGCCACTGATAAGTATCAGTGCAATGGATATCAGCACTCTGGTCGGCAATCATCAACTTGAAATCGCCTTCCTCCAATCTCCATTTGCCATTCCAACCTACGAAGGCCAAATCGTCTGCCTTTAATTCAAATGTCATGGTCTTGGTCTCACCAGGCTGAAGTTCCACCTTGTCGAAGGCACGGAGACGACGGCCATCAGGCACAATACTAGCGATGAGATCGCTACTGAACAGGAGGACACTCTCCTTGCCTGCCACCTTTCCCGTATTCTTCACATCCACGCTCACCTTGATGATGTCGCCGTGGCGGAAATCAGACTGAGAAACCTTCAGGTTGCTATATTTGTAAGAGGTATAACTCAAACCATATCCGAAGCCCCACTGCTGGGTAATCTTCGCATTATAGTCGTAAGCCCCTTCCATCGTACCCACCTCCTCACTCTTCTTGAAGTCATAGTTGGCGAGCGAATTGATTTCCTTAGGATAGGTGTAAGGCATCTTGCCACTGAAGTTTGACTTGCCCGATACCAGGTTTGCCAAGGCATCGCCGCCCATGTTGCCAGGGATAAGGATGTCGATGATGCCCTGTGCCAATGGTTCGATGTCAGCAATGAGACGAGGACGACCTTCATTCAGCACCAAGATGACAGGCTTGCCTGTCTGAGCCAAAGCCTTGACCAGATTACGCTGGTTCTCTGAGAGCCAAAGGTCGGTCAGGTTGCCCGGAGTCTCTGTATAGGAGTTCTCGCCAATGCAAGCCACGATGACGTCAGCATCCTTCGCTGCAGCCACTGCCTCCTGAATCTGAGGTTCGTTCTCCTCCCAGTATTTTCCCTTCTCATTATAGGTAACACCCTGGTTTAAGATAACATTCTCCTTGCCATACTCATTACAGAATGCCTCATAGATGGTATTGTACTTGCCGGCAAACTCATCAGCACGATGACCCTGCCAGGTATAGCTCCATCCACCGTTCAGACAACGCATCTGATTGGCATTAGGACCTGTAAGGAGAATCTTCTTGCCATGCTGCAAAGGAAGGATATTACCCTCGTTCTTCAGGAGCACCATACTTTCGGTAGCTCCCTCCAAGGCGAGCTTGGCAAACTCCTCACCACCAAACTTAGGATAATTCTTCAGTTTCTGGGTTGGGTTCTTGAAGAGGTCGAGACGGTACTTCATGCGAAGCACACGGCGACAGGCATCGTCGATGCGACTCATCGGAATCTTACCTTCCTTCACCAGTTCTACAAGATAGCCACAAGCATCGCAAGAATAAGGTTCCATAATCATGTCGATACCGGCATTGATGGCGATGCGGAGCGCATCCTTCTTGTCCTTTGCCACCATCTCACGAGTATAGAGATTGTTGATGTCTGCCCAGTCGGTGATGAGCACACCATCCCATCCAGTCTCTTCCTTCAGCCATCCTGTCAGGAATTCCTTGTTGGCATGCATCGGCACACCATTGACGGAAGCGGAATTCACCATCACGGTTAAGGCTCCAGCCTGCAGACCTGCCAGGAAAGGAGCAAAGTGCTTCTCTCGCAAGTCGGCAGGAGATATATAGGCTGGCGTACGGTCTTTACCGGTCCAAGGCACACCATAGCCCATGAAGTGCTTCATTGAAGTAGCAATGTGATACTGGTCGATGTTGTTTGGGTCCTCGCCCTGGAAACCATAGACCATCGCCTTGCCCATCTCAGAACTGAGGTAGCAATCCTCGCCAAAGTTCTCCCAGATGCGAGGCCAACGGGCATCACGACCGAGATCAACGGTAGGACTGTAAGTCCAAGGCACGCTCACCGCACGAGTCTCATAAGCGGTAGCCTCAGCCGAACGGCGAGCTATCTCACGATTAAAGGTGGCAGCCACATTAATGTTCTGCGGGAAGAGGGTTCCACCCTGTGTATAAGTAGAACCGTGGTTCTGGTCGAGACCGAAGACACAAGGGATGCCGATGCGCTTCATCGAGATCTTCTGGATTTGTGCGATATACTTCTCCCACTGCTTAGCGGTTGGTGCGCAGGTATTTGGAGCGTTGAGGATAGAGCCAATCTTATAGCGGGAAAGGATAGAATCGGTCTTGTGCTCGTCGATATAGAACACACCATTCTTGTCGTTGGCACCAAAGAGGTCGGTCACCAATTCCATCATCTGACCTATCTTTTCCTCCAAGGTGAGTTTCTTCAGGGTTTGTTCTACCTGAGCCTCAATCTTAGGGTCGCTCTTGATAACTGGAACATTGGCACTGGCTGTATAAGCCAATGCCAATAATGAAATAGATAATAAAATTTTCTTCATAAACAGTAAAGGTTTGACGCTTTATGATAAAAGCGGAAATCTTTCTAATATATTATTCAATAGTTACTTTCTTTACGGTATAACCATTACCCACGATGAATAGACCTTGCTGCTCAGTCAAGAGTTGGATAGAGAGGTCGGTCAGTACAAACTCCCATTTAGCAGGTCCATTCACCATGATGTCGCCACGCTCTGGGTCACCCTTACCAGTAAGGATGTTATTCCACCAAGAGGTAGCAGCAGTACCCTGACCATTTCCATCCACATAGACACGGAGGATGATGCCAGCCTTCACCTTTGAGAGGAAGGTATCCTTCAAGTCTTTGAATGGTGTATCCCATGTCACGGCAAACTCACCTTCCCAGAGGGTAGTCTCCATAGATGGACGCGGCTCTGTAGTTACCTTGATTTTACCGCAAGGGAACTGGTTGCCCTCACCATCTACCAAAGTGATATCATAGTCACCATTCTCCAAACCTGTAGGAGTTGTGAGCTTCAAGGCTGTACCCTCTTCGAGAACCTCGAAGGCTACTTCCTTGCCACCTACCATTACTTTAGTAACTGTACCGAGATTCTTGCAATTATGGATAGTGGTCTCAGCACCCGGAGCTACCCAAAGCTCGCTGGCATTGGTACCCAAAGCTGGATCATCGGCAGCAGGAGTCACGGTAACTTTCAAGGTGCGGGATGTGCTCTTGCCTTTAGTGGTGGTTGCCACAATCTTCAGTTCATGTTCACCTACAGGCAAAGCTTGGTCGATAGTATTACCTTCGGCAATCTGATTGCCGTCGAGCAACCATGTCACAGTGGTGTAGTGAACAGGAGTCACCTTGATTTCCATCTTATAATTAGTCTTGCGGTCTATCTTGGAATCAGCCAAGTCGGTGTTCAAGATACGTGGATCGTCATCTTCGCTGACAGTGAAGTATGGTTCATCGTCAGAAGAGCAAGAAGACAAGGTAGATGTACCAGCCAGTGCGAAACTCACGGCTAAGAGCATCATCATAGCCTTCAAGACTTTTCCCTTATATTGTTTCATTGTCTTATTCATAATTAATTATTCTATTCTATTGTCCTATAAGACTTAACATTTAACACTTAACATTAAACACTACTTGCTATATCCCTTTCCGAATGGAGGATTGAAGTCTGGCTGAAGGTTTACATCAGCCTTGTCCCACCAGAGGCGCTTGTGCCAATCGTCTGTACCACCCATGCGGTCGATGGCAGCCTTGTAGTTGGCATTGTTGTACTGAGCTTCCAATACAGGATACTGCAAGCGGACAGGCATTGACCAATCGGAATCCGTATAAGTGAAACCATTCTTGGTCAAGAGATCACGATTCAAGATGGCAGGATAGTCAGAGCGGCGCAAGTTAGCCCAACCCTCAGAAGGGTTCATCATGTGAAGAATCCAAGCCTGGGTGTTGATGGTCTCCTTAGGATTGTCACCCAACGGATTGCTGGCAATGAACGCATCAATCTCTTCCTTGGAAATCTTGTTGGATGTAAGATAGTAGTTGTTGAGCAACTCCATGCTGGCACGAACACCAGCCTCGTAGTGACTCTCAGCATCACCACCACCAACATTCCAATCCTTGGTTGCAGCCTCAGCCTTGAGGAACTCCACCTCAGCATAGCTCATCAAGTCGCCAGGACAAGAAGGCATCTCGAAGTCGATGTTCAGGCAAGGGCGACTAGCTCGGGCTATATAATCAGAGTTGGCATAAGTGTTCTCGTCTATCTCTGCATACTTCTTCAAAGTAGGAAGGTCATCCAACGTAGCTGGATTCATCCAGTCTGTGTACCAGGCTGCACCAGGGTTGCAAGGCTCCTCACCGAGGTTCTTGCTCTGGAAGTAAGCCAGGAAATCATCAGTCAAGTCGATGTTCTGCTCCTTATCTGGCTTCACCTGACTACGCTTGATATTGTAGTAGTGACGGCAGATGCGATAGAGACGAGGGTCGTTGGTTTTCTGCAACTGATAGAACAAGGTAGAGCATACCATGGTAGGCGATGTGGCATCCTGACCATAGAGAGTCTCGCTCAATGCATTGGCACGGAAATCGTAGTCGTTGGCTCCATCATAATAGGTAAATGGAGCATCAGCATACTTGATATAAGCATCATCGGCTGCACTGGCGATGGCACCGGCAGCTACAGCCTTCTCAAACTCCTCCTTTGCCTTCTGTGGATTAACATCGGAAATGCGCATGGCATAGCGCATACGGAGCGCATTGGCATACTTCTTCCACTTAGCTACATCACCACCCATGCTGGTGACATCACCAGAAATGCGGTCGGTACCTGTGCCAAGCTGCTTCTCGCAAGCGTCAAGTTCCTCGAAGAACCAGCTGTAGAGCTCCTCTACGGTATCATACTTAGGGGTGGAGATACCTGAGATATAACCCAGACCTGCCTCCGAACAAGGCACGTCACCGTAGGTATCTGCCAAAACTGCCGTGAGATAGACACGATGGATACGAAGTGCCGCATTCAAGTTTGCCTTGTCAGTAGATTTGTGGATGGCATCCACAAGGTTCTTGATACTGATTTCATAATAGCGGTCCCAGACACGACGGGTCATATCATCTTCTCTGAAATTAGAACCAGCGTAATTGGTTACATTCCAACCGCCAGCGAAATACTGTGGAAAACCAGTTATATAGTTACGGTAGGTATCCATCAGACTGAAGTCACCGTAAGTCTGCAACAAAGCTGTTGTCAACTGTGCGTTAGGGTCGAGCTCGTTCACCTTGGTCTTGTCGGTATTGATGTTGCTCAAGGTATCATCAGAGCAAGAAGTCATCGCAGTGCCGGTTGCCATCAGGGCGAAAGCCATCATCAGGCTGCTCTTACCTATATATTTCTTGATTATATTGTTCATTTTCTTACCTTATTATATATTAGAACTCTTCTAAAGAAATTGATTCATTTTTTTCGGGACTAGAACTTCACGTTCACGTTCAAACCATAACTCTTGCGAGATGGCAGGGAACCATATTCCAGACCGAGACCTGAGGTGTTGTAGCTGGAGTCTGGGTCGATGTTAGGAATGTTCTTCCAAACAATGAATGGGTTACGAGCCACGAAGGATACGGTCAAGCCCTTGACATACTTGCCCAGGATGCTCTCTGGGAAGGTATAGCCGAAAGTAATCTCACGACACTTCACGTAAGAGTTGTCGTAAACGAAGGCACTCTGCACGCCTTTTGCCACATGCTTCCAGTAATCTTCAGGGTTCACGGCGATGTCGTTCTTGCGATAAGTACCGTCGCCATTGTCGATGACACCATCTACGACAAATCCCTTGCAGTTACCTGCTGCACGCCATTCGGCTAGTTCCATACCCGAAGCCTTGCGAGCCTCCTCAGAAGAGTACCACTCCTCACGGCCTGCCAATGTTCCCTTTGCCTTACCTGTCTCGTATGCAGAACGCATGGACATAGAGTAGATGTCGGCACCTACCTTCACATCGAAGGATGCAGAGAGGCGGAAGTTCTTGTAGCTGAAGGTTGAGTAGAAACCACCTGTCCAGTCCCAAGTAGAGTTGCCGATGGTCTTGATTTCCTGGTCAACCTTTGGAAGACCAGTAGCTGCATCGACAACCACCTGACCCTTGTCGTTGTAGAGGAAGTCGTGTCCACGGATAGCTCCATAGTTCTCACCTACCTTGGCACCTACAGAAACACCGCACCAGTATGCCTTCGCCAACTCGAAGTAGTCCATGCCATCGGTGAGCGACTTCACCTTGTTGGTATTCTTCGAGAAGTTGACACCCAAGTCCCAAGCGAAGTCCTTGATCTGCAAGGCACGCGCATTGAGGGATATCTCGATACCCTGGTTCTGAATCTCACCGGCATTGATGAGGCGGTAAGCATAGCCAGAGGTGGTGGTTGAAGCCAAGCTCAAAATCTGGTTCTTGGAGTTCTGGTTGTAATAGGTGGCATCCAAGCCCAAGCGTCCGTTAAGGAACTTCATCTCCAAACCTACCTCGTAAGAACCTGTCATAGTAGGCTTCAAATCCTTGTTGGGCTGTGTTGAGTTGGCTATCATACCGATGGTATAACCCGCGTAGCTGTACTTGCCCGTGGTATAGTTGAGTGCCAACAGGTATGGATCGGTATCGCTACCTACCTTTGCCCAAGATGCGCGAATCTTACCATAATTGATGAACTTCTTGTTCTTGATAAACTCAGAGAAAACCAAACTACCCGATACAGATGGATATACGTATGTATTGTTATTTGTAGGGAGCGTAGATGACTTATCGCCACGGATGGTTCCCTCCAAATAGTAAGTATGCTTGTAGCCGAGGCTCGCGCTGGCATAGAGAGAGCTGATCTGCTTCTTGTACATACTCTCACGAGTGTTCTGTTCCTGATAGTTCATGATATTCTGGATGCCATCCATCTGCTGGTTGAGACCGATGTTTGTAGTGGTCTTGTTGTTCACCTTGAAGATGTTACCACCAGCGGTAGCGTTGACATCGAAGTCGCCCCATGAGTTGTTGTAGAGGGCAAGTATCTCGGCGTTGAGTGTGCGGTTGTTGAAGATTTGGTCGGTAAGCTTTCCGGCAGGAGTTCCTGGAGTTGTCTTGGCGATGAATTCCTGGAAGTTCATGCTGTTGATGTCGGTACCGATAGTACCCTGCAACTTGAGGTGCTTGTTGATGTTCCAGATTGCCTTACCCGTAAAACGGAACACGTCCTTGTCGGATGTATTGCTGTTCTTATAGAGATCCCAGTATGGGTTCTTGTTATACTGATCGTTACCATTCCAGTTGGAGTAGTTGCCGTCGGCATCCTCATAGTGCTTCAGCCAAGCCTGGTCGTAGGTACCCGCCAGGGTCATGAGGTTCTTACCCACGTTGCTCTGAGAGTCACCAAGGGCAGGACGGTTCTTTACCTTCTCACGAGTATAGTTGGCGGTGAAGTCGAAGTCAACAGGACCTGCAGAGGTATTCACACGGAGGTTGAAGTTGTCACGGCTCATGTTGGTGTTAGGCAAGATATCCTTGTTGCGCATATCCGTAACAGAGAAACGCATACCCGTCTTACCGGAATTAACTGAGAGGATGGCAGAGTTCTGGGTGGTGAAACCTGTGCGGAAGAAATCAGAAGCATTGTTAGGATGCATCATGAATGGACGTTCTTCGCCATCGAAATATTTGAACATGAAGTCATCGGCCTTAGGTCCCCAACTTGAGTTCGTACCAGAAGTGCTGGATGTAGGAAGCTCGCCATTGTAGCCAGCACCATATATCTCCTGGATGTCGTCCCATTTAGCCAACTGGGTATCGATAGTATAAGAACCATTGTACTCCACGGAAATTCTATCCTTCTCAGCCTTCTTGGTCGTAATCAAGATAACACCATGAGAAGCACGGCTACCATAGAGGGCAGAGGCAGCAGGACCTTTCAATACGGTCATCGTCTCGATGTCGTCAGGATTGATGGCAGAGATACCATCACCGAGGTCATAACCACCACTTTCACCAGCACTGCCAAAGTTGGTATTATCCAAAGGCACACCATCCACCACGTAAAGAGGCTGGTTATTGCCTGCCATTTCTGTATTACCACGAAGAAGCACGCGGGTAGAACCTGAAGCACCGCCAGCGGTGTTCTGCACAACGAGACCAGCCACCTTACCAGAAAGAGAGTTGATGACGTTGGTTTCCTTCGCCTTGGTAAGTTCCTCACCTTTCACTTCCTCCAAGCCATAGCCGAGAGCCTTGCGGTCGCGCTTGATACCAAGGGCGGTAACAACGACCTCATTCAAGGCCTTACCATCCTCTTGCATCGTGATTTTCATGCCATTAGCAGCTTTCACGGTCATTGTCTTGTAACCGATGTAGCTCACTTCGAGCGTTGCTCCAGGCTTGCAGTTCAACGTAAAGTTACCATCTATATCGGTAACGGCACCGTTGGTTGTACCAGCCACCTTCACGCTAGCGCCAATCAAGGTTTCGCCAGTGGCATCCACCACTGTACCCTTGATGCCTTGGTTCTGCTGAACGCTCATCGCTGCATTGTTCATCTGGGCAGCGAGAATGGCAGAAGCAGGCATCCACATCAAACCTGCACCGAGCAGGCCGAGAAACATAGTTTTCTTTCTCATAATTGATATTTTTGTTTTTAGTTTAACATTATTCTTTCCCAAAGATTCCTTCGAGAATCCAAGGAGCATTCACCTTCATACTCTTGAAACGGTCGAAGATGCCATACTTCTCAGAGCCGTTGCCGAAGTGGTTGTTGTCCCAAACGAAAGTAGAGAAGCCTCGTTTGCGAGCCTCCGTAGTCAAGAACTTACAGTAGTAGGTCATGTTTTCATGCACTTTCTCTGAGTTAGACTTATAGTGATCGGTTACTCCCCACTCTCCTATTACGATACCCAGTCCTTTGTTGCTCCAGGTATTCACCGCCTTGTCGAAGAAATCCGTCATCGTCTTCTCGTTTTCTGCAGGTATCTTGCCAGCATCCTTGTAGGCATCACCCCAGTAATCGTAGGTGCAATCGCCAGCGTAGCTCCATGGCTGATAGTAGTGAAATTCCACACTCATATAGTTGTTGCCATTGCCTTCGGCATCCTTCGGAATGATGAAATCTCCATTCTCTATGCCAAACCATGGGTTACAAACGTAAGTCTGTAAGATGAGGTGGCGCTTGACATTGTTGCCGCCTGTGGCACGAACCATATCCACGAATATCTGATTGTAAGCATTCTGCACTTCGAGGTTCTCGGCAGTAGGTTTGCCCCAGTTGTCCCTGATGTGAACCTCATTGGTACCGGCGAAAGCCAAGCGACTGTCATAATTGGCAAACTCAGAGGCGATATTCATCCAGAGAAGCGCAAGCTTCTGGCAGTTTTCTTCCTTATATTGATAGGTAGGACGACTTTCGAGCCATTTTTCATGATGCACATTGATGATAACCTTCAAACCGTTGTCAAGGCACCAGCCCACCACCTCTTTGATGCGAGCAATCCAAGCCTTGTCGATGCTCATCGCCTGAGCGTTGGTAATGTGGCACTGCCAACGGATTGGAATACGGATGGCATTGAAACCTGCCTTCTTCACGGCTTGTATCATCTTCTTGGTAACAACGGGATTGCCCCAGGCTGTCTCTGCATGGATAGAACCATCAGGGTTGCCAATCTGCATCGACTCACCATCCTGTCCAGGAGCTGAGCACTCGAATGCGTTGCCAAGATTCCACCCCACAACATCTTTATTCCATTGCTGGGCAGTAGGTATGGATTCGCCTACGCCATCAGAACTGCTGGATGAGTGCAACGTACTTGCTTCGCATGAGAGACATGTGAAGACGCCTATTAAAAAGAGGCTAATTTTCAAAAAGTTCCTTTTCATTTTTATGTTTATATTGTTATTGTTTCGTTTTTTAAATAACTGTTTGACTTACTTAACAGAATCTGGTTGCAAAGATAAAGAAAAGGAACTTTCAGAGGGTTAGATAACAAACAAAAAAGGTTTCAATTCAGACATATCGTCTAAACAGAAACCTTTTTTTTTGAATTTAAAACTCTAATTTACAGATACTTACTAGGAGAAACCCCAAAGTGTTTTTTAAATACAGTACTAAAGTACTTCACATTTACAAAACCGGCTTTCACAGATACATCCAGCACACTATCCCCCTGTTTCAGGAAGATTGCAGCCTGCTCCAGACGTATCAAACGCATAAAATCCTGCGGACTTTGGCCCGTAAGAGTCTTCAGCCTACCATAGAAAAGCGTTCTGCTCATCGCCATCTCTCTACAGAGTCGGTCGATATTAAAATCTGTGTCGCTCAGATGAGCTAACACCAAACGGGTAGCTTTATCTACAAAAGCCTGGTCTTGCGGATCCAGAACAGCTTCTGCCACATTTTCGAATGTCTGGCCTTGCTTATTCAAGACAGTATCATCCTTTTTCTCTTCAGAAGTTCCAGTAGGTCCCAAGCGTTCATAGGAAGAATCAGAACCCACAATCTGCTCGGAAGAAGCAGACTCAGAAGCAACCTCTCCTCTAACAAGAGCAAGGCTTCTGTCCATATAATACTGACTCAACCGGCGACGATTCTTCAAAATACTGGCAACCTTACTCGCAAGAATAGCAGTATCGAATGGCTTGGCTATATAGTCATCAGCACCAAGTCCGAGTCCCTCTATCATAAAGTCACGACCAGCCTTAGCAGTCAGCAGGATAACAGGCAGCCATGATGTTTCCTTATTTTCCTTGATGCTGCGGCAGAACTCATCTCCGTGCATTCCCGGCATCATGACATCTGAAACAACGATATCACATATCCCGCCCTCTTTCAAATATTTCAGGGCAGCCTCTGCACTCTCCACATCAACTACTTGATAAGAATCACCAAAAGTCATTCTGATATATTTGCGAAGATCTTCATTGTCATCGACAAAAAGAAGTGTATCCGTTGAAACATCAGCATCCTGCTGAACCGCAGAAGACACAGTCTGGCAAGTTTCATCATGCTTATCTTCAGCTAAAGAAGATTCAGTTGCAACATTTTTCTTTTCTCCCACAAGCCGGACAGAAGTATCTGTTACATGACCTAATGGCATCTTCACACAGAAAGTAGTACCCTTTCCTTCCTCACTTACGAAACTAAGCTTTCCTCCTAATTTCTCTACAAGCTTTCGTGTAAGCATCAGTCCTAATCCACTTCCCATTTCCTGCGAATTTATCGCATTAGAAGCCCTGAAGAAGGTCTTGAAGATACTCTTAATTTCGGCCTTTGGAATACCTATACCTGTATCACATACATGAATCAAAGCCATCTTACCTTCAACAGAAGCCGACAACGAAACCTTTCCACCTTGAGGTGTATATTTGATAGCATTCGAGAGAAGATTTTCCAATATCAGATCCATCATTTTGACATCAGAATGAATCTGTTGCTGCGGACACGTTTCAATACACAGTTGAATATGCTTCTCCTGAGCTGCCAATACAAACTTTTCCAACTGCACACGTAAAAGCATCGGCAATTCTATATCTTGCAGGCGAACCTGTTCGGCAGACTGCTCTATCTTTTGGAAGTCAAGCAATTCTGTAACCATCTTCAATAGTTTGTTGCCGTTGCGATGCGCCATATCCAAGAATCCACGACTTTTCTCACTCAAGCTGGAATCATTAGCCAGATTATCAAGAGGAGCCAACACGAGACTCAAAGGAGTACGTATGTTATGGGCAGTATTAACGAAGAAATTGATTTTCTCATCATAATACTTTCGCTGTAAGCGCTCTTTGTAATACTGCCAGACAAAATATAAGATGGCAGCAAAAATACAGAGATAGATAATCCATGCCCACCAGGTATTCCACCAAGGTTGGGCTATATGAATCTCCAAAGTTGTTTCTCCCAATTCTCTACCATTACTTCTGCAGATAGCCTTTACATGAAGCACATAGCTGCCCGAAGGCAAATTTACAAATCGTGCCAACTGATTAGAAGATGGTTTACTCCAATTACGGTCGTATCCTTCCAAATAATATTGATATTGAATATCATACTGGTATTGATAATTGATACTCTCGAAAGAAACAACCAGCGTATTCTCATTATGGCTAAGTTTCAATTTGCCTTCCTTCAACATTTCAAAGAGACATTCATTCCAGTAATCAGAACGTTCGACACCTTCAACCTCAACACTATGAATACGAAGTGGAGCGGCATAATTCAAACCTTTGGCAAACATAGGAGTCAAAGCGACAACTCCATCGTTGCTGCCAAAAAGCACCCTGCCATCTGTAGTACACGCAACAGACATTCGGTTATACTCACGTTCCATTCCCTTAAAGATGTTGAGGTTTACTATCTTCCCCTGTTTCATGAACGCCAAACCTTTATCCGTACTGATCCACAAATTGCCATTAATACCTTTTATAAGTCCATAAACAGTATTAGAAGGCAAAGCGTCCTGATTAGTATAACGCTTAAACTTCTTTGTCAGTAAATCATAATCATAGAGTCCTCCTCCATCCGTTCCAATCCAGATATGACGGGAATCCTGAAAAGCCATACTGTTGACAAACAAATTAATGTCTTTTTCGGGATACTGTTCAGGATAAAAGAAACGACGAGGATGCAAAGGTTCGCGCTTATCAATCAAATAGCCTCCATGCGAAGTTCCTACAGCAATAAAACGCTTATCCGGTGATTCCGTGATGCATTGCACTTCGTTGACTGGCAGATAGAATACAGACTTTCCCGTTCCATTCAAATTATATTTATCTGAAGGGAAACAAGCCATATCTCCATCCAAACATCCCACCCAAACATTACCATCGCTATCAGTAAAAAGACTGAATACGTAATCACTCTTCAACATTCCTGTTTCCACAGAATAAGCAGGCATACTAGTGCCATCAGCATGAACCTGATATACGCCATTACCATAGGTACCAACCAGAATTCTGCCGTCTACAGTCTGACAAATCGTAAGCGCTACCTTATTATATAATCCATGATGCCAAAGACGAGTCTGCGCATCATAAACACTTACTCCTTTATTTGTGGCATACCATATTTTTCCATCACGGCTTTGGAAAACATCGTTCACACAATTATCTATCAGTGATTGATTGTTGAGATATTCATGTGTGATATATTCCAATGTATGTTTCATCGGTATTGCCAAATCTACTCCTCCTGAGTAAGAGCCTGTCCATAAATCGCCAAAACGATCGCAGTACAAGGTATATAATCCATTACCATTCAGCACGTTACCCGGACGTCCGTCTGTATCAAGCAAGAGCTTGGTTTGTTTATTCGAACTGTCATAAGCATATATTCCAGCTCCATCTACAGTCATCAGAAGAGTCTGCTTATCATATAAAATGATTGAACGTACGGGAATTTTAGGAATGTTTTGCAAAGATTGGAAATCAGCAGATTTTATCAGCTTCCAAGTACGATCATCCACCACTTTAACTCCTTCGTGAAAAGTACCCAGCCAGATACGATGTCCCACAATATCATGATAAGAGGATACTACAGAACTGCCACTAATCTTCTTTTCTAACTTCCGGGCAGACATCGAATAGCAATAAACATCTTTAAATGTTCCTATCAAGAGTTTCTCACCTATAAATTGGATATGATTAATATAGGTATTTTTCAATACAAACCTACCCTTAGCTGTCTCCCGAACTATCTCCTTTCCATCAGTAGCTGCTGATAAGCAATAAATGCCTCTATCCATAGCTAACCAGAAATTGCCCTTTTCGTCTACCAACAGTTCGTTCAACACGATACTTCCACCTAAAATTTTCTGAAGATTACATTTCAAAACAAATGTATCTTTCCTCTTATCATATATATACACCTTTCCCTTGTTGTCATAGGCGTAAATCAGATGTTGCGCATCCTTAGTCAGTTTAATACTTCTACCACAAGCATCACTATACGGCATCTCTGTGTATAAAGTATAATTGGTAACTTGTTGCCCATTATATCGGTCAACTCCACGCTTAGTACTTATCCACATGGCACCATCCTCTGCCTCGACAATAGAATAAACACGAGGGCTGGAAAGACCATTGTCTGTATTGAGATTGGAAAGCATGAACATATTTCTGGAAATATGCGCATATGCCTGAAGAGCCGATGCCAACAGCAGCAATATAATGAGAGTGCAGGATTTATATCGTTTCATAATTCTTTCATTGATCTTATTTGGGGACAAAGATAATACAAAAAAATGAAAAACAAATAGAATAATGAGATAAAATGAAAAAAATCTATTATCTTTGCAAGATATTAATATAAAGATATAGACTATGATCAAAAGATTATTATCCTTTCTAGACGCATCGCCAGTGAATTTCCTGGCAGTAAAGAATATCTCCGAGGAATTGGAGAAGAACGGGTTCCGACGTATGAACCCACAGGAGCCTTTGGGCAAGATTGAAGCGGGTGAAAAGTTCTTCGTTACCAAGAACGACTCTTCCATCTACGCCTTCCAAATCGGAAAGAAACCTTTGGCAGATGCCGGTTTCCACATGATCTGCGCCCACTGCGATTCGCCTACCTTCCGCATCAAGCCAAATGCAGAGATGCTTTGCGAGGGCGGTATCGTAAAACTGAATACCGAGGTTTATGGTGGTCCAATCATGTCAACCTGGTTCGACCGTCCGCTCACCCTGGCAGGTAGAGTTATCGTGAAGGGCGAGAATGCGATGAATCCCCAGACGCTCCTTCTTCATGTGAAGCGCCCATTGCTGCAGATCAGCAATCTCGCTATCCACTTCAACCGTCAGGTAAACGATGGTGTGAAGTTGAGCAAGCAGAAGGATGTGCTCCCTATCCTCGGCATCATCAATGATGAACTGGAGAAGGGTAACCTCCTGATGAATGTGATTACCGACGAACTGAATATCCAGAAAGAGGATGTTCTTGATTTCGATCTCTATCTGGCTGATGCCACTCCAGCCTGCACCTTCGGTGTACACGATGAGTTTATCTCTTCAGGCAGACTTGATGACCTGTCTATGTGCTGGGCTGGCATAGAGGCGATGATTGCATCTGATGCCAATGATACCACCCAGGTTCTCGCCATCTTCGATAATGAAGAAACGGGGTCTCAGACCAAACAGGGAGCCGGAAGTCCATTCCTTTCATATATGCTCCAGCGCATCGCTCTGGCACAGAGCCATACAGAAGAGGCTTATTATCAGGCAGTAGAGCGTGCCTTCATGATTTCAGCCGATAATGCACATGCCTGGCATCCTAACTATAGCGAAAAATTCGACCCTACGAATCATCCTAAGTTGGGCGGTGGTCCGGTCATCAAGTTCAATGCAGCCCAGAAGTATGCGAGCGATGCTGTATCAGCAGCCATCTTCGCCAACATCTGCGATGCAGCCGGTGTACCATGCCAGCGTTTCGTAAACCACAGCGATGTAGCCGGTGGCAGCACCTTGGGCAACATCCTCGCCTCTTCCATCCCATTGAAGGGTGTGGATATGGGCAATGCCATCCTCGCTATGCACAGTTGCCGCGAAACCGGTAGCGTTATCGACCACGAATATTGCGTGAAGGCTTTCACCAAGTTCTATCAGTTGTAAGCTATCCCGATTTATCTCTTCACTCTTCACCTTCTCGCCCGTAACCCCTCTGTTTATCGGGATTTCGGGAGGTGAAGAGTTTTCTTTATCTCTTCACCCACTCTTCACCCCTCTTCACCCATATAGAAATATACTATACGCAATATGGAAAGAAAAAAAAGGAAAAAGCCCCCGAAGCGTAATAGCTCCGGGGCTTTTTATTTTGCCCCCAGACATCAAATGTGATGCCTGGGGGACGATAGAGTAACAGGGGATAGTCGGCCCATGGGGGGTTCCATTTCCATGACGCTAACCACTGGCTTGATATAATTTCACACCATGTTTTGTTATTTAGGGTGTCCAGTTCTCTGTTCTTAAAAACAAGCTGGAAACATCCCTGTTAATTG
>ENA-OURN01000008-OURN01000008.1-human-gut-metagenome-genome-assembly--contig:-NODE-8-length-150631-cov-94.6082_pt1 | contig 150631 bp, 111 predicted proteins | sample MGYA00242099_ERZ508987 | MGnify/ENA primary metagenome ERZ508987 (study PRJEB26280, sample SAMEA2531405) | human gut metagenome | biome: human gut; feature: human-associated habitat; material: faeces... | reverse complement strand
GCCAGCCGAGCTGAGCCGTTTCATTGCCAGCATCGATGGTTTGCCACATGTCAAGGATATCCTCAGTAAGAAGAGTATCGAGTTTATGACGCGCGAGCAGGCTGACCACCAATACTCTATCGGCTGGAACTATACACCAAAGAGCAACAAACCATGGATTCGTACAGGTTCGCTGGCTGGCACATCAGCCATTGTCTTGAAATATCCGGATAACCAATGCTGGATTCTCATCACGAACACATCCACCTGGAAGGGACATGGTTTCTCTAACGATACAATGGCTTTCTTCGAGAAACTGAGAAAGAAATATATGGCAAACATGCCAAAGAAAGACTTGTTCTTATAAAACCAGAAAGAGGGTGAATCATTTACTTATGATTCACCCTCTTTTTATATTAATGATATGTTGTCTGAAAAGATAATATATGTTGTTAGAAAATATAACATAAGTTTTTGAGATAGTTAGTATCTCCGGTCGCACAACAGCTGTTGTGCGCTTGCATAACAGCTGATATGCGCATGCACAACACCTGTTGTGCATGCGTTAGCCAACTGTTATGCGCCAACTATTATCTAAACTTTCTTCATACCCTTTTATTGTTTATACAAAATCTTTGTTAATCTCGATTCGTATATACCTTAGAATGTATACTTCAAACCAACCTGGCCACGCCAGCGGCTGTAGTATGAGCTAGGATACTTGAGAGGCATATCTGATGGGTTAGCGAACTGGAATACACCATCACCCTTGTACGTGATAGGAGAAACAAACTCGCTGTTATAACCACTACTGAAGGTACGGCCCCAATCCTTGTTCAGGAGGTTAGCCACGTTCATGATATCCAAAGTAAGTTCCAAAGCATGTACATACTTACCTGTACGGATGCCAAACTTCTGACCGAAGTGGAAGTCGAAATGACTCTCGAATGGCAAGTTATCACCATAACGCTCGAAGTACTCACCACGATGATCCTTCACATAACGAGTAGTAGCAAGCCACTGCTTCAAATTAGCACGCTGCTGCTCAGCAGTATAAGCATCAGTACCCAAGAACTTCATTTGGTCTACCTGCGCATCTGTAGGGATGAAAATCAAGTCATTACTTGTACCATTATCTCCGTTGATATCTCCACTATAAACGAGAGAGTAAGGAGAACCGCTCTGACCCTGGTAGATAAGACCTACTGTAGTGGTAAACAACTTGTTGGTTCCCCAGTTGAAGTGATAGAAAGCAGAAGCCTTCACTGTATGGGGCACATTATAACCACTATTAGCCAACTCCGGGTTGTTTGAGAAGCGATAAGTATGAGTATTACGCCAGTTGCTCTGAGCAACAGATGAGGTCATACTGCTTACAGACTCTGAGTGAGTGAATGTATAAGATGCATTCAGATCAAGACCGAACGCAAAGTGCTTAGCTGCTGACAAAGACAGGCTGTAGCTATAGCCCTTGCTGGTATTATACATTGCATAGATGTTGGTAAACGACTTAGCATCTGCCACCTTTGTATAAAGAGGACGGTTATCCCAGTTCATGTAAGAGGTCTGAGACAAGGTCTTACCAGACTCCTCATAAGCCAAGTTCTTGTAATAAACATCATTCAGACTCTTGCTGAAGATACCCTCAGCAGTCCAGTCGATACCCAGGAGATTGAAATCGAAACCAAGGTTAACACGCATAGTCTGAGTGAACTTGAAATCCTTGTCAAACACATTGATCAGCTGGCTACCGGTAGCCTTCAGATTATCTGCATTCTGAGTCTGCTTGTTAGGATCCATGATGAGCTGCACAGCAGAATTATTTTTTGCAGAGTAAGAAGATGTCTGCACACCAGTATTCGTAAAGTTGTTGCTCAACCAGACGAAAGGAATACGACCAGTGAATACACCGATACCTCCACGAAGGATATATTTGCGGTTCTTTTCAATATCCCAACGGAAACCTACACGAGGGCTCCACATTGGTGTACTGGCAAGTTTCTGATTGGTCTTGAAACCATATCCCTTACCTGCTGCCCACTCATTGAACTTAGCATTCTCGGCAGGAGTATCAAAGAACAGAGGCATATCCATACGGAGACCATAGGTGAGCTGGAAGCTGTCTGTCACATCCCACTTGTCCTGTACATAAAAGCCCAGCTGAGCTGCGCTAAACTCTGGTGCCCAACGAGGATTACCAGTCACCTCAACATTAGCCTGTGTGAAGTAGAAGTTCTTGATATACTTACCATCACCTCCAAAACCATCGGCTCCACAACCTTTATAATAATTCAGAAAATCGTCAGGAGTATCAAAATAATAGCATCCATAGAGATTCTGAAGGAAGAGGTTAGAGAACTTGTAAAGCTCATTATGTGTACCGAATGTCAGTGTATGATTACCCTTGTACCATGTAAAGTTATCTTCGAGGGTATAAATGTCCTGTTTCAATCCATTAGCCATTGAGGAATATTCATTACCGATATTCATGGTACCATTTCCTACCTTATAGATAGTGATAGATGGTGCAGGCTGACCAGAAGTACGCTCATCACGAACACGAACGTAAGATACACGTGCCTCATTACTCAGGTTTGGAGAGATGCGGCTCTGCAACTCTGCTGAGAAAGAATGAGTTTTAGATTTGAAATCATACAAGTGGTCGGTAGTATTCAATGTAGCAATACCACCCAGACCAAGCGTCTGCTTAGCATCAACATAACTCCAACGTACAGAGAACTTGTTGAACTCGTTGATATTCCAATCCAACTTCAAACCAGCTTTCTGGCTCTTCACGTTCTTATCCTTATCTGCCCATGAAGTTGCATAATCATACCCCTGACGGTTAGCCAAGTCATAAATCTTAGACATCAAGTACTTAGCCAAATCCGGATTAAACTTAACATCTGGAGAATCGATGGTATACTGAGTTGGGTACGACTTTTCTGAATTCTCATAGTTTGCGAAGAAGAAGAGTTTGTTCTTGATGATTGGACCACCGAGCGTAAATCCGAACAAAGTTTCCTTCTCATCATCATAAGGCTGAGCATAGGTACCATCCATATTCTTATAATGACGACCTACCAAATCCTGGTTGTTTCCATAGAAATAGCCACTTCCATGGAATTCATTGGTACCGCTCTTGGTTACCGCGTTGATGGCACCACCGGTAAAACCACCCTGGCGAACATCGAAAGGAGCGATATTTACCTGAATCTGGTCAATAGTCTCCATAGAAACAGGCTGAGATCCAGCCTGACCGCCATTACTGCCATTAGCAGTAAGACCGAACACGTCGTTATTCATCACACCATCAATCTGGAATGAATTATAACGGTTGTTCATACCGGCAAATGACATAGAACCAGACTGCCCGTTTGTAGTAAGCTGTGGATTCAGGCGAGCCACATCCGCAATACTGTGCGAGATAGAAGGCATATCAGCTATCTGCTGAGCATTGATACTCATGGCCGCACCGGTCTTCGTACCATTCAGACCAGCCTTACCCGAAACAACAACCTCCTGAAGCTGCTTGGCATCTTCCTGAAGAGAGCAAGAGAGATTTTGGCTTTCACCCAAGTTCAGACTGACATTGTTGAAAACCTTGTCCTTATATCCGATATAAGAGATACTTACCTTGTAAGGACCACCTGGACGCATACCCTGAATAGTATAGCGACCATCTACATTTGTTACAGCACGATACACAGTACCAGATGGCTGGTGTGTAGCAGTAACTGTAGCACCAATAACGGTTTCGCCATTGGAAGAAATCTTACCACTAATGCCTGAAGTGGTAATCTGAGCCATTGCAGCGTTCACCGTCAGGATGAACAAAGCCAGAAGTAAATGCAATCTTTTCAGCATACCTTTTTTAAAAAATTAATTAATAATACGGGGGAATAGCCCCCAAATATCTATTACGGGTGCAAAATTAAACAAAAAATTCGATATAAGTGTTACAACAGCATGAAAAAATGTGTTTTATAACATAAAAAAAATCTGCGTTAAGCAAATAACGCAGATTTCCTTTAATTTGTTATTTTATAACGGGGGTTTGCTTATAGTTTTTTCTGGAGGCTAAAAGCGGGGGACTGAGCTTTTATGACAGGCGATGGAATCGTCTGGAACAGAGGCTAGGCTCCCTTACACCTAGCTCTACTTCCTTGCTCTTAACTTACACCTTATTCAAACCTTACTACTTGCTGCTAGAGCGAGGGCTAGGTGCCTTACTCCTTTCGCTGCCAGATGCTCATTACCTTGCGTCGGATGGCTACGATGTTCAGGATAGAAACTATCAGGAACAGGAGCAGACCCAGGGCGATGGCTGGGAGCATGGTGCCCTCGTCGATATCAGGGAAGAGGGTTTCGATGAAGCCCATGTAGTAATCGCGGAGGAAGAAGAGGATGATCCACGCGATAATGAGTACCACGATGTTCAGCGCAATGGTGAGCACCTGATATGGCTTTGCTACATTGTTCGGACTGTAACCTATCAGAAGAAGATTCTCCAACTTAGAAGAGTTCTTCTGTACCAACAGATAGATGCTGAGCATCAGAATATAGAAACTCAAAACGGAAATAACCAAACCGATAATCATCACCATCGATACCATCATGCGGAGGAAATAGGTAGTTTTCTCAGCATCCAGCTTGTCTGTCTCTACCTCATAACCATTATCATCCAGGTATTTGGTAATGTTCTCGTCTCCCGGGTTACCTACCTCAACGATGAGGCGGTTAGGATCGCTCTTCTGGTTTGGAGCGAATTCCTGGTTACTCCAGTCCATGAATGCCTGTGGAACAAGGATGGTGTTGAGTCGCGAAGAGAAACCGATAACCTTTCCCTTGAACTGCTCTTTCTTGCCACCAGCCTGAATCTGGATATTGAAATCAATCATGCCCATCAGTCCATCGCTGATTTTAGGGAGCGAATGACTCTGGGCAAAACCGAAGTTATACATATTAATATAGGTACGCGGGAGGATGATTGGCACCTCCTGAGTTCCCGGCGTATATTTCCAGTCCTTGAGCGGCACATCAACAAAACCGTCAGGCACACTCTCGAAGAAGAGTTCGCTATTCAGAACGTTCACGCCGTTTACACCCATCTGGGCATCTACCTTATATTCAGTAGAGGTGAATTTTCCTATCTTCTTTACAAACTTCTGGTCGCCGATTTCATCGATTTCAGAACCCGAGAAGGTATTGGAACGGCCGCTGATGGTATTTCCCATACCTATCTTCTTGCTCATGATGAGGTAGTCGGCTTTCATGAAACTGTCTTGCTGGGTGAAGACAGGCAGCACGTCTTTATAAAACTGAAAGCCGAAAAGAACGATGAGCATACCGAAGAGATTGGCGAAGGCAAAGCCAGCAAACTGAGGTATGCTGATATGCTGACGCAATAATTTCCAAACGAGATTCATTTTAAATTTATAATTTATAATTTATAATTTTCAGTTTATAGCAAACTTGCTATTAACTATTAACTATAAACTGTCAACTATTAACTTTACTAAAGTTTAAACACGTGCTCGTAGGGCAAGTCCATGTGCTTGCCGATACTGGTTACGATGACGCCAGCCCCCTGCTCCTTCGCTTCGGTCATCATGATATCTGCCATGATGCGCGAATTGTTGTCGTCGAGGTGACTAATAGGCTCATCAGCCAGAATGAAGTCGAAAGGCTGACAGAGCGCACGCATCATTGCCACACGCTGCTGCTGTCCGAACGACATTCTGCCGATTTTGGCATCTACCTTATCAGCAATACCGAGCATCTCAAACCATTTAAGAATCTGCTCACGCGTCTTGAATCCGATTATTTTGTTCTTAATTTCTACATTCTCCAGGGCAGTAAGCTCAGGGAAGAGACGGAGTTCCTGAAAGAGATGGCTGATATGACGCTTGCGCATCTCTACCCAGTCTTTCACCTTATAGTTGGCGGTAACATCATTGTCGAACATCACGCTTCCGCTGTAGTCGTGACGATAGCCGAGCACATAGCTGCAGAAAGTACTCTTTCCGCTGCCACTCTCTGCCTCGATAAGATAAAGATGACCTTTCTCGAAGGTAACATCCTGCTTCCATATCTCCGAATCCAGGTCGTTGCGCTGGGCAAAAACCTGTGGGAGAACGGAATGAAGCTGAATCTTTTCCACTTTTTTTATGTTTAATGTTTAATCTTTTACCTTTAAAGTATAGACCACCGAAGTAAGATTTCCGAAGACTGGGGTGAGCAGACCGGTTACGGTAGAGATGGCATCATCCTTGCCCGAGCCGTCACTATCAGAACTCTTGGCGAGATTGATGACCATTGCCAGTTTCTGACCGACGATGAGTTTCTGAATCTTTGCATCTATCGGATGATTACTTGGTTTCACGGCATATTGCGCCATCAGCTGGTCGCTTCCGCTAAAGAACTGCTTGTCATCCGTCACACCGAAATAGAACGAGGTCTTGCCGTCGGTATAGAAGTAAGCATTCTTGCCCCAATTGGCTATCTTCGCACCAGCCGGACATGAAGTTTTCCAATAATCAACATCGCCCAACCACTTGGCATGCGACAGTTTAGCAGCCATCGTCATCTGCATATTGTTATCCGTAAGCGAAGGCAACACGATAGCCATATCCCCATCCACACTACGGATGATATTATCCATATCGATAGCCTGGTTGATACCCATCAGGAGGGTCTGAAGGCTGCGGTTGCTCTGCATCATCGGCAGGAACTGCTCGCCCTTTACGTTCATGAAGATACCCGCCAGGGCATCAGCAGGCATCGACTTGACGTAGTTGCCTTTAATCGGACGATAGGTTTGAGCCGCCTTCTTCAGAGCCTCATCTATTTCTTTATTAAAGGAGAAGGTTTCTCCCTGCACCTGCAGGATACCATCTTTCACGTCCATCTCAGCAGCAATCACTACCTGCGAAGGGTCGGTATCTTTAGGAGCACCAAGGGTAAATGGAGCAACGAACTTCTCCGGCAGCGCCTGAGCCTGAGCCACCATAGCCATAGGCGAAGTGATGGTTTCCAGACGTTCAAACATAGGCGATGCGGTAATACCTTCGTCCTCATCAGCCTTCAGATATTTCACCATCTGCTGCTGGAGCTGGGCCTGCGCATCGGCTACAACCGGTCCCATAACGAGGAGTGCCTGATCAGAAAAGCCGACCAGCCACGAATTTTTCAATACCGAGAAATGAAAGCCTTTGCGCTCCTTCACCTCTGTAGCGATATGCTGTTTGGCAAGCGAAGCAAGCCAGTCTTCCACATCGCCCTCATCGCTCACCTTGGCACAAAGTCCGAGGTTGCCATCAGCACTCTCAAAGAGGAATATCTTCTCTGAGATGTCGATGCCACACTTCGATGCATCCTCAACGTGCAGCAGAGACTTTAGCATTCCCGCCTTGTCTTCATCGCTTTTGCCGGATGCCATCTGCTGCATGTCAACAGAGATGAGCGCAGTACTTTTCTTTGGAATGGCATTGAGATAGTCAGTGCCCGAGCATGAGCTCAGCAATCCCAATACGACAGCCAAGCACGTGAACATCAAACTCTTATACAATCTTTTCATCACACTAGTAAATATTATAAAGCTCTTGCCAGATGGCACATGTTGACAGCCACCAATCCTGCTGTTTCCGTACGGAGGCGACTGGTGCCAAGCGAAACACTCTCATATCCGTTTTCCAGGGCCAGTCTCACCTCATCGATAGAGAAATCGCCCTCAGGTCCTACCAGCACGGTGATGTCATCAGTACCCTCCTGGGCTGCTCCGGCAGAATCATCAGCTGGGCATGACTTGGAAATCTCGGCAAAAAAGTCTTTCTTTTCTATCTCCTCATAACAATGGCAGATAAACTTTCTGCCATTGCGGGGAGCCGTAATAAAATCTTTAAAGTTCTGCAGTTCGTTGACTACAGGTTTCCAGGCCTTGTGGCTCTGCTTGACGGCAGAAACCACAATTTTGTCTATGCGGTCTATGCGGATGACCTTGCGTTCAGAGAACTTGCAGTTGAGGAAAGAGATTTCATCGAAGCCGATTTCCGTAGCCTTCTCTGCCATCCATTCAATGCGGTCCATCATCTTTGTCGGGGCGATGGCCAGGTGAATGTGTCCTCGCCAGGCAGGCTGCTGCGGCATAACCTCCTTCACCTCATAGATGCACCGTTTGTTGGTAGCCAGCGAAACTTCTGCACGGTAGAACACCCCCTTGCCATCCATCAGGAACAATTCGTCCCCCGCCTGGATACGCAAAACCCTGAGTGCATGAGTAGCCTCTTCCTGAGGCAGTTCTGTCTGTGTAGCCGCATCTGGCACATAGAAAAATCTAACTTCTTTCATTTCCTCTTATTGTTACTTTTTCTTCTTAATTTTCTGTTATTCCGCAAGAATATCCTTTAATTATTCACTTTTTTTGCCTTTGCGGCGCTCTATCTCATCGCGAATGGCTGAGGCTGTTTCGTAATCTTCTTCATTAATGGCACAATCCAATGCCTTCTCAAGCATCTGGTCTGGCAAAGCCGAAATAGGTACCGCACAAGAAGTCGAACTCATATCATTTTTATTAAAAGGAGTAGAAATTTCCTTTATAACCAGCTCTGTTGTATACATTTCTATATCCGCAGCCACAGACAACAACACAGCCTGGTCAGTCTTGATGCTCATACGTTCATTTGTGATTTTATTCACAAGAGTAGCAAATACTCCCCTCTCTGGCGTAGCATCAAATTCGAGATAGAAATCGTCTACATTGAGCCTGTCAAATAGTGTCCAAAGTACAGAGATCACATCATTTTTAAAATCAGAAGTTTTCGAATTACATGCCTTCAGCTGCTCTGCTACATATTCATTAGTCATAATAGACAAAGCTCTTTTTTCGGATTCGTCTACCAAACTAATAATACATGTCCCGAAAGCTTCCGGAATGCCAAAGCAGGCAGCGAGTTTAAGTTTGTACAACATCATTATGTACCCTTTCTTTATTTAAATTTATTTATATTCTTACGTAACATTCTGTTTTTACTCTCGCGTTGAGTATGACCTTTTTCTTCCTTATTTCTGTTCTTTCTTCGGACGGAAAAGGACTGCAAAGGCTACAGCTACCACGAGCGCATAACCGGCAAAGATGAACCAGCAGGTTTTCCAGTCACCCATCAGGTAGCCATCATCTGTCCAGTGGCAGTAATGGTTGATGACCATACCTGCAAGAATGGTTCCGATAGATGCTCCCAGACCGTTGGTCATCAGCATGAACAGACCTTGAGCCGATGCTCTTACCTTCACATCACATTTCTGGTCTACAAACAGACCGCCCGACACATTGAAGAAGTCGAAGGCTACACCGTAAACGATGCATGAGAGGATGAAGAAGGTAACACCCGGAAATGCAGGATTGCCCAATCCGAAGAAACCGAATCGCAAAACCCATGCCATCATGGCGATGAGCATAACAACCTTGATGCCATAACGCTTCAGGAAGAACGGAATGAGAAGGATGCAGAGCGCCTCGGCCACCTGAGAGATGGATACCAGGAGCGTAGCATTGTTAGCTGCAAAAGTATCGAGCATCGCAGGATCGCCCTTGAAACTGGTAATGAACGGAGTGGCATAACCATTGGTTACCTGCAGACTCATACCGAGCATGCAAGAGAAGATGAAGAACATCGCCATCTCACGGCTCTTGAAGAGTTTGAAGGCATCGAAACCCCATGTCTCTACCCAGCTCTTTGTCTCTTTCTTCACGATAGGACAGGCTGGCAATGAGAAGCAATAGAGGAAGAGAAGAATGCTGAGCACACCCGATACCAGGAACTGATAATGGGTATACTGGAACTTATAGGCGTTCTCGCTCAACAGGAACGAGAATGAACCGTTGTCCCAGGTAGCACAGTTCACGATCCACATCGTGAGGATGAAGCCCACGGTTCCGAACACACGGATTGGCGGAAAAGCCTTCACGGTGTCGAGCCCGTTGCTCTTCAATATACTGAATGCCGAAGTATTTGACAATGCCAATGTTGGCATATAGAAAGCCACGCTGAAGGTGTAAACGGCAATAAACATTGCCTCATTAGGAGTCTGACTAGCCTGTCCCATACCGAACAGACCAATCATGGCTGCTCCTGCCAAAAGGTGACAATAGCCCAAAAGACGTTGCGGCTGGATATACTTATCTGCCACAATGCCCATCAATGTAGGCATAAAAATAGATACGATTCCCTGGATGGTATAGAACCAGGAAATCTCGGCACCCATCCCAGCCTTGCCGAGATAGTTGCCCATAGACGTGAGATAAGCTCCCCAAACTGCAAACTCCAGGAAGTTCATCACTGCTAGGCGTACTTTCAGATTCATAGTTTAATGTCTTTTTATTATAAAATATTAGCTGCAAAGATACAAATTTTCGGGTAAAAAGCACACGATTTTGAAGATTATCCGCATGAAAGCTAGCATATTTAACAAATTATGTGTATTTTTGCAGCCGATTTCAACAGATATAAGAGAAAAATAATATAGAAGCAACAGATATGTTAGTAAAATTTTTCCTCACGTGCAATAAAATCGGGGCTTTCACGCTAGGTGGAGGCTACGCCATGATACCTATCATGGAACAGGAATTTGTAGACAAGAACCAGTGGATGAACAAACAGGAGTTCATGGATATCATGGTAGTGGCTCAGACCACTCCGGGCATCTTCGCCATCGACATGGCGAGTCATATCGGCTATAAGCTGAAGGGAGTCTGGGGAGGCATTGTGGGTGCCATTGGCATGGCCCTGCCTTCTATCATCGCCATTCTCATCATCGCCATGTTCTTCCAGCATTTCAAGGACAATTATTGGGTGGGTAAGTTCTTCATGGGTGTGCGCCCTGCCGTGGTAGCGCTCATTGCTGCGCCTTGCTTCAAGATGGCAAAGACGGCAAACATCAACCGCTACAACATCTGGATTCCCGTTGTCTGCTGTCTGCTGATTGCAGCTTTCGGCATCTCCCCTATCTACATCATCATTGCTGCCGGTGTGCTCGGCTGGCTTTATGGAAAGGTAAAAAAGTAAAAAGGTAAAAAATATAGAGATTATGCTATTTCTGAAATTATTTCTGATATTTACCAAGATTGGTACATTTAATTTTGGTGGCGGATATGCGATGCTTTCGCTCATCCACAACGAGACAGTAGTGAAGAACCATTGGCTTACCAATGCTGAGTTTACGGATATTGTGGCTATCAGCCAGTCTACACCGGGACCTATCGGCATCAACTGTGCCACCTACGTAGGTTATACCGCCTGCCTTCACGACGGCTATCCTACTTGGGCAGCCTGTCTGGGTTCGGTATTGGCTTCGCTCTCCATCATGTGGCTGCCTTTCATCATCATGATTCTCATCAGCCGCTATCTGATTACGCACAAGGATTCTAAAATCGTAAAGGATATCTTTGCGGGACTCCGCCCTGCCATCATCGGACTGATAGCTGCTGCCGCCGTTCTCCTGATGAATAAAGAGAACTTCGGATCACCAACTGACAATCCGTTTGTCTTCGGAGCAAGCATCGTGCTGTTTCTGGCTGCTTTCTACTTCACAAAATTCAGAAAGACCAACCCTATCCTGCTGCTTTTCATCTGCGGTATCATCGGAATGGTTATCTTCTAAACATCGCCCTGCGGTCTGAACCAACGGCCTCCAGCCGATGGGTAAGACAAGGGGCTGATGCCTTCAGATAGGGACAAAAAAAAATTGATTGTCTCACGACAACCAATCTTTTATTAACCTTAATAATCTAATACCATGAAAAACACGATGCAAAGGTACAAATAATCTTGTAACCTACAATAGTTTATATCAAAAAACTTCAAGAATTTAACTCTCCTTAAAAGTTTTACCATTCCAGTTAAACTTTCTTTGCACTTTTATTGCATTTACAGCCTTCTTATCGTCAGCAGGCAGGAAAGGTAAAGCCAAGCGCACTACGAGGCTGTTTTCGTGTTGCAAGAGCAGAGCACTAACGATTTTGAGTTCAATTTTCCCCTTGAGTTCCTCAAACTTAGCCTCGCTCATCGTATCGGGTTTGGCAACAAGACCGGAAGCCAGTTGCTGCAAAGATTTCCCATCGAAAATCCTGCTGGCATCCTGCTCCTGCCAATCCTGATTAAAGAGATAGAGTTCACTCTCCTTCTCTACTCCGGCAAAAGTCTTCACCACGCAAAGCAGCGAATCGCCGTTAGCCGATGGCAGTTTCTTCATCTGCAAAGTAGCGCTCTTACTCGTTCTCAACTGAACGAAATCAGCAGTCAGCGTATCCATCACACTCGTTTCGCCTAACAGATTCTTCACTTCCGCCTTCACTCCCATCTCCTGCAGCTCAGCAAATTCCAGCCGCAGGTTGTGGTTGAGATAAGGCACAACAGAATCTGGCATCGAAACCAGCAAGTCCTTCATAGACTTGGCTTCCATGCCCATACTTGCCATCATCAGGCAAGCACATAATATATATTTTATCTTCTTCATCACTACAATTCCTTAGACCACTTCTTTCCCCAAGGGGTAAAGAGCCAAATCAAAAATGCCGTAGCCGGAACCAAGCATATTGCAAAAGTTAAAGCCAATGTATTCATTTTTGAAGCTTATGTTTTTTAGAGATTCTCTAAGAATTTCTTACCCCATTTTGTATGAAGCCAAAGCGCCATAGCCCCAGCAACGACTGTAATCGTCGCATAAATCATAATTAATCCTTCCATAACACTTATTTTTTTAATATTCTAAAACCAACATATGCCAAAATAGCTGTGGAAGCTAGTCCAAAAGAAAGCAATCCCCAAACCATCGCATCGTCATATTTTTCTTTCATAACCATAGACAAGATACATCCTGCAACATTGGTTGTGAAATTAGCCTTAGCTAAATCATAAAAGAACTTACCAAGATTCTCTCGGCTCGTTTTTTCCTTTTCTCTATCTTCTCTTGCAGTCATATTTCTCTATTTTCCGACAAAATTACGGAAAATAAATGTAACTTGCAAATGATTTGCTCATTTTCTTTCGAAATTTAACCTAAAAAAGACGAAAAAGAGGAAAGCGCTTCATTACGAAACACTTTCCTCTAATTATCTAATCATTAATCGTACAATCTTCTTTCAGAAGAGATTTACTCCTCTACAGCAGCCTGCGCCGCCGCAAGTCTGGCGATTGGCACGCGGAATGGAGAGCATGAAGCATAGTTCATACCGACCTTAGCACAGAACTTAACAGATGATGGCTCACCACCATGCTCACCGCAGATACCTGTGCGCAGGTTAGGACGGGTAGCACGACCATTCTCTACTGCCATCTTGATGAGCTGACCAACACCCTCCTGGTCGAGAACCTGGAATGGGTCAACCTTCAAGATCTTCTTCTCCATGTATGCAGGGAGGAATGAAGCGATGTCGTCACGAGAGTAACCGAAGGTCATCTGTGTCAAGTCGTTAGTACCGAATGAGAAGTACTGAGCCTCTTCTGCAATCTGACCTGCTGTAAGAGCAGCACGAGGAATCTCAATCATGGTACCAATCTCAAATTCTACCTCTACACCGTACTCAGCGAACACCTCCTTAGAAGTAGCGAGAATGATAGACTTCTGCTGCTTGAGCTCTTGAACTGTACCGATGAGCGGAACCATGATTTCAGGACATGGGTTGTAACCCTCCTTCTTCAACTCGCAAGCTGCACCGAGGATGGCACGGGTCTGCATGGCTGTAATCTCTGGGAATGTGATACCGAGACGGCAACCGCGATGACCGAGCATTGGGTTGTTCTCTGCCAGAGAGTTCACACGCTTCTTGATTTCCTCTACGCTTACGCCCATCTCCTTAGCCATGGTCTCCTGACCAGCCAAATCGTGAGGTACGAACTCGTGGAGAGGTGGGTCGAGCAAGCGGATGTTCACGTGGCAGCCATCCATTGCCTTGAGGATTCCATAGAAGTCAGCCTTCTGATATGGGAGGAGCTTGGCAAGAGCCTTCTCACGACCCTCTACAGAGTCTGCCAGAATCATCTCACGCATGGCAACGATCTTCTGATCATCGAAGAACATGTGCTCAGTACGTGTCAGACCGATACCCTTGGCGCCGAATGCACGAGCTACCTCAGCATCGTGTGGAGTATCCGCATTGGTACGGATTTCCATCTTTGTATATTTGTCGCAGAGATCCATCAGTTCCTTGAAGTCGCCTGAAAGCTCTGCAGCCTTTGTCTCAATCTGTCCTGCGTAAACCTGACCTGTAGTACCGTTCAGAGAGATGTAATCACCCTCCTTGTAAACAACGCCTTCAATCTCTACAGTCTTAGTCTTGTAATCTACGTTGATAGAGCCGGCACCTGATACACAGCACTTACCCATACCACGGGCTACAACGGCAGCGTGAGAAGTCATACCACCACGAGCGGTAAGGATACCCTCAGCAGCTGACATACCAGCGAGGTCTTCTGGAGATGTTTCGATACGAACCATGATGACCTTCTTGCCGTCATCATGCCACTCCTGAGCATCGTCTGCATGGAATACAATCTGACCGCAGGCAGCACCTGGAGATGCAGGGAGACCCTGTGTGATGACCTTAGCCTTAGAGAGAGCCAGCTTATCGAATACTGGATGCAAAAGCTCATCAAGTTTCTGAGGCTCACAGCGCAGAATAGCAGTCTTCTCGTCAATCATACCCTCGTGGAGGAGATCCATGGCAATCTTCACCATAGCTGTACCTGTACGCTTACCATTACGAGTCTGGAGGAACCAGAGTTTGCCTTCCTGTACGGTGAACTCCATATCCTGCATATCGTGATAGTGGTGCTCCAACTTATCCTGCAGCGCGTCGAGTTCCTTATAGAGTTCAGGCATAGCCTCTTCCATAGAAGGATACTTGGCAGCACGCTCCTCTTCAGAGATACCTGCACGCTCAGCCCAGCGCTGAGAACCAATCTTTGTAATCTGCTGTGGAGTACGGATACCGGCTACCACGTCCTCACCCTGTGCATTGATAAGATACTCACCATTGAAGAGATTCTCACCATTACCAGCGTCACGTGAGAAGCAAACACCTGTAGCAGATGTATCGCCCATGTTACCGAATACCATCGCCATGACAGATACGGCAGTACCCCACTCATCAGGAATACCTTCCATCTTGCGGTAGAGGATAGCACGCTCGTTCATCCAAGAACGGAACACAGCGCAGATAGCGCCCCAGAGCTGATCGATTGGGTTGGTAGGGAAATCCTGACCGGTCTGCTCCTTGATGGCAGCCTTGAAAAGTTCAACGAGCTTCTTGAGCGACTCTACAGAGAGGTCCTTGTCAAGTGTAACGCCCTGCTCTTCCTTCACCTTTTCGATGATAGCCTCAAATGGGTCGATATCTTCCTTGTTTACAGGCTTCAATCCCATAACGACGTCACCGTACATCTGTACGAAACGGCGATATGAATCGTATACGAAATGAGGATTACCGGTCTTCTTGACCAATCCCTCAGCTACTTCGTCATTCAAACCGAGGTTGAGGATGGTATCCATCATACCAGGCATAGATGCACGAGCACCCGAACGTACTGATACGAGGAGTGGATTCTCTACAGAACCGAACTTGCTGTTCATCAATGCCTCAATATGAGCCACAGCAGCCTTCACTTCGTCCTGAAGAAGTTCTTTGATTTTTTCCTCACCCACTTCATAATATTCATTACAAGTGTCCGTTGTAATGGTGAAACCTGGAGGAACAGGTACACCAATCAGGTTCATTTCGGCAAGGTTCGCGCCTTTACCACCAAGTACTTCTCGCATTTGGGCATTGCCTTCTGCTTTTCCGTTTCCGAATGTATAAACTCTTTTTTCGTTCATAATTGTTATAGGTATATATTTTATTTCGTTTTACGTTGCTAATTATTATTTGTAATGCAAAGATACAATTTTTATTTGATACTACCAAACTTTTATACGCTTTTTTGCTATCCCGAGATTACATTTTATACTGTTGACGCACACACGGCCAGAAAATTAACAATCCCGTATACGATAGAAAGATATGTGACGAATCTGAAAGTGCGTCTCTCGGGATTGCAGCCTGGATTCTGATGTTTTTTACCTCCCTGCCAATGCGCCCGAAACTGCGTCACGACGTAGCGATGGCCACGTCGGGACGTACGAAAGATTGCGTCGCGATGCAGCAAGCGCTACGTCGGGACGCAATTTAAAGGTAAAAGGATTGTGAGGCGATAACAAAAGTAACAAAAGTAACAGGTGACCTCTGATGTAAAAATGTGAATGTGAATGTGAATTTGAAATGTAAATGAAGAAAAAAGAATGCATGTAATGTTATTAATATCATTTAATTCTATAATATAATAAGGTACGCGCGTACGTACAATTAAAATATATAATATCAAAAATCATCAATAAACAGCCTTGACAAAAGGATACACATGACAGTCCGTTTTCTTCACTTACATTTCAAATTCACATTCACATTCACATTTCATCTCTTTACAACCACCGAATATTACCTGTTACTTTTGTTATCGCCTCACAATCTTTTTACTTTTTTACCTTTAATCGCCTTTTTACCTTTACTCGCCTTTTTACCTTTACTCGCAAATAATTTGGGACAACTCTTGCATTTCTCATAAAATTGCAGTATCTTTGCACCCATAAAAAATACAAAACATTATTATGGCAAGAAAACGTAAACCATTACCTCTGTTAGAGAACATCACCATCGAGGCAGTAGCAGCCGAGGGTAAGTGCATCACACGCGTAGATGAACAGGTCATCTTCGTACCTTTCTGTGTGCCAGGAGATGTTGTCGACTTGCAGGTAGTAAAGAAGAAACATAAGTATTGCGAAGCCAAGGTGGTTCGCTTCATCAAGAAGAGCGAGGTGCGACAGGAGCCTATGTGCGAGCACTTCGGCATCTGCGGCGGATGTAAATGGCAGAACCTGCCTTACGAAGAGCAAATCAAGGCTAAGCAGAAGCAGGTGGAAGACCAGCTCACCCGCATCGGAAAGATTGAACTACCTGAGTTCCGCCCTATCATGGGCAGCGTGAAGACTCAGGAGTACCGCAACAAGATAGAGTTCGGATGCAGCAACAAACGATGGTTCACCGCCGAGGAACTGGCTCAGCTCCCTCAGAAAGAGGATGATACCGTAACATCGCTCAAGGAGCGCCACGCCCAGAATGCCATCGGTTTCCATATCACCGGAGCCTTCGACAAGATTTATCCTATCAGGAAGTGCTGGCTGATGGATGACCTCTGCAACGAGATCCGCAACTTCGTATTCGAATATGCTGATTCTCACGACTATACCTTCTACGACCTGCGTGAGCAGCACGGTTTGCTCCGCAACATGATGATCCGCAATTCGAACACCGGAGAGTGGATGCTCGTCTTCCAGTTCCACTACGATGAGGAGGGCGATGAGCAGAGAGCATTGGAGCTGATGCAGCAGGTGGCTGACAAGTTCCCTCAGATTACATCGCTCATGTATGTAGACAACCAGAAGGGAAACGATACCATCAACGACCTGGAACTCAGCCTCTTCAAGGGCAACGACCATATCTACGAACTGATGGAAGACCTGAAGTTCAAGGTGGGTCCGAAGAGTTTCTACCAGACCAATACCGAGCAGGCTTACCACCTCTACTGCGTGGCCCGCGAGTTTGCCAACCTTACCGGAGATGAGCTGGTTTACGACCTCTATACCGGCACCGGAACCATCGCCAACTTCGTGGCTCACAAGGCAAAAAAGGTAATCGGTATCGAGTACGTGCCAGAGGCCATAGAGGATGCCAAGGTGAATTCTCAGGTGAACAACATCGAGAACACCCTCTTCTATGCAGGCGACATGAAGGATATCCTGACCAACGATTTCATCGCACAGCACGGTCGACCTGACGTCATCATCACCGACCCACCACGTGCCGGAATGCACCCAGACGTAATAAACGTCATTCTGAATGCAGCACCAAAGCGCATCGTATACGTAAGCTGCAACCCGGCAACCCAGGCTCGCGACCTGCAGCTGATGGATGCGGAGTATAAGGTAGCCGCCGTACAGCCGGTGGATATGTTCCCTCATACCCCTCACGTAGAGAACGTGGTATTGCTCGAAAAGAGATAAACCTAGAAATCAAAATAGAAACAAGATGAAGAAAACCATCATCATGGCGCTCATGGCTGTAGCTTCGGTCTCAGCCAGCGCCCAGCAGAAGCAGACCATCGAAATACCATCATGGTTGAGCAACGTGAAATTGTCGGGGTATGGAATGACCCAGTATCAGTACAGCGGACAGAAAGATGCTGAATCCAACTCATTCAACATCCGTATGGCGCGTATCTCTCTCGAAGGTCGCATAGCAGGCGACTTCTACTGGAAAACTCAGATTCAGTTCAACGGCAACACCTCTACCCTCGGTTCCAGTCCGAGAATGGTGGATCTGTTTGCTGAATGGCAGAAATATGAATACTTCAAGGTGAAGATCGGTCAGTTCAAGAATCCGTTCACCTTTGAGAATCCGATGCACCCTATCGACCAGGGCTTCATGGGATATTCACAGAACGTGAGCAAGCTGGCCGGTTTCAGCGACCGTGCCGGAGAACATGCATCCAACGGCCGTGACATCGGTCTTCAGTTCCAGGGCGATTTCCTCAAGAATGCCAACGGCAGAAACCTGCTGCACTATCAGATTGGTGTATTCAACGGACAGGGAACCAATACCAAGGACGTTGACCAGCAGAAGAATGTGATTGGTGGTGTATGGGTAATGCCTGTAAGCGGCATGCGCATCGGTGCTTTCGGATGGACCGGTTCTTATGCAAGAAAGGGAACATGGAACGATGATGAACAGGGAAACATCATCTACGAAAAAGATGCTGCTGGAAATTCCGTTCTTGACAAGGAAGGAAAACCTGTAAAAGAGACATTCAGCGGTACTCGCAGCCTGAACCAGAACCGCTACGCCTTCTCTTTCGAATATAAGAAAGACGGCTGGACCGTTCGCTCCGAATATATCCACTCCACAGGAAAGGCATTCGCAAAGAGCATCAACAACTTCAATGATGCAGATGCCAAGAATTGCAACCTGAACGAGAAGATTGGCGATAAGGCTCAGGGTGTATATGGATTGGTTATCGCCCCATTGGCTCAGCTGCCAAAGAACAGCCGTATTGACGTGAAGGCACGTTACGACATGTATCAGCCTAACGGCAAGAGCAACATGCAGAGAACCCAGTATGAGGCAGGTTTGAACTTCCACATCGGCAAGCGAATCTCTATCCTTACCGAGTATGCGCTCATCAACGACAAGACACTCGCGAAGCATAATTACTCCATGGCAGATGCCGAGGTTTGCTTCCGATTCTAACAGAAAGTACTCCACACGCCCTAAAAGGGCGTGTGAGGCAAACTTATCTTAGAATGAATAAGAGAATCCTACTGACATGAATTCCTTAAACTGCCAATAGCTATCATCGTCTTTGCGGTTCACACCATCGTCGAAACGCGGATAGAGGAAGATGTTGGTAGAAATATAGCGGTTAAACTGGAAGGTGATGGTGTTTTCCCACTCTATTTCAGCACGCCTGTAAGTTGTGTATCCCCAGAGACGGGTCTTCCACTTGATATTATCCGCTATCTGCCACGACAAGTCGAAGGTACACTCAGAACCATAATCGGTCATGCCATGCTTCCCCTCATCCAGTCCGTACTGCGTAGCCAGCGACGCCCTGCCCACATACTTCCAGTTGAAAGCCAGAGGAGCCAGATGGGCACTACCCTTCAGGCGGTGATTGAACCAGTCTACATTATAATCCATACCGACAGAGAGGTTCAGATTGAATGGCGAGAAGAAATCGGAATAAACCGTCTTGTCATTACTCTTGTAACCATGCGTAAACTGAGTCTGGCCAATCAGCTGGATGGTATAATACCACTTTCTGGAAGCCTGCAGACCGAGTTTTCCGGTGTATCGGATCATATCATCGCTCGTTTTCAGCGTATGAACCGTATCACCCTTCGAAGTCTGATAACCCAGGCGCATCTCCACCTTATTATCCCATTTTATCTTCTGCTTGTTATTGTAGTTGGCAAACATCGTCACTCTTCCGAGCACAGAATAATTGCTCTCACCATCCTTATACCAGTTGTCAGAAACATAGTTTTGCAGGAACTGCAGATAATAATCGCCACCTATGGTCCAGAAGTTAGGACGGGTGATGACGATATCCATCGGAGCCGCATCCACCTCAATCGCCTTCGGAGCCACCTGCTCTACGATGTCAGGATGATTCTTCTTCGGTTTGCTCTGCGCAGCCAGCGGTGCTCCCACCTCCTTGAGATGAGACTCGGTATTGCGCACCAGGTCGGGACGCTTGAGATATACCTCCATCAGCGTCTGGTCGAGCATCGTTCCGAGCGAATCCTTCACCCCATCCTGAGGCTTGAGTCGCAACATGCGGGCTGCCGGCCCATGATAGAAGGTGAGCGGCGTAAAGAGCTGGGCATATCTGCTGTCCCCGGAATCCATCTTCATGGAATCGATGCGCTGACGGCACATCAAGAGCGAGTCAGCATAGATTTCAGCCAACCTGTTCTTCGATGCCTCTCCGGGCGCCACCTTCTTCAATTTGAGCTGGGCAGAAACAGGCGACAGAGCCGAAAGGAACGCAAGAACGAGTAATCCAAATTTTATTTTCATACCTTAATTTTATAAATTTGGGCACAAAGGTAATAAATAATTCATAAATCTATGCCCTTTATTAGAAATATTTTTGCTCATTTCACAAAAATGTCGTAACTTTGCACCCAAATTATTCTAATTTAAATTATAAATATCGTGGCTGAAACAAAGTACATCTTCGTAACTGGTGGTGTGGTTTCTTCTTTGGGTAAAGGAATCATATCTTCATCCATCGGTAAACTTCTTCAAGCAAGAGGTTACAACATTACTATCCAAAAGTTTGACCCATACATCAACATCGACCCGGGTACGCTGAACCCGTATGAGCATGGTGAGTGCTACGTAACGGTAGATGGTATGGAGACCGACCTCGACCTCGGACACTACGAGCGATTCACCGGCATTCAAACTACGAAAGCGAATTCTCTCACCACTGGTCGTATCTACAAGGCAGTCATCGACAAGGAGCGTCGTGGCGATTATCTCGGCAAAACCATCCAGGTGGTGCCTCACATCACCAACGAGATCAAGCGCAACGTGAAGCTGCTCGGCAAGAAGTATCACTATGACTTCGTGATTACCGAGATTGGCGGAACCATCGGCGACATAGAGAGCGCCCCTTACATGGAGGCTATCCGACAGCTGAAATGGGAGCTGGGCAAGAACGCCATCAACGTTCACCTTACCTATGTGCCTTATCTGAAGGCAGCAGGCGAGTTGAAGACAAAGCCTACACAGCACTCCGTGAAGGAACTGCAGAGCGTAGGTATTCAGCCAGATATCCTGATTCTCCGCACCGAGAAGCATCTCGAAGAGGGAATCATGAAGAAGGTAGCCAGCTTCTGTAACGTAGACCTGGACTGCGTGATTCAGAGCGAAGACCTTCCTAGCATCTACGAGGTGCCTGTAAACATGCAGAACCAGGGCCTCGACACCGCCATCCTCCGCAAGATGGGCGAGCCTATCGGCGAAACACCTGCGCTGGGTCCTTGGAAGACATTCCTCGACCGTAGAAACAAGGCTACAGAGGTGGTAAACATCGGTCTCGTAGGCAAGTACGACCTGCAGGATGCATACAAGAGTATCCGCGAGAGTCTCTCGCATGCCGGCACCTACAACGACCACAAGGTGAAGATTACCTTCATCAACTCAGAATATCTCACAGAAGAGAACGTGGCAGAACAGCTGAAGGGACAGGACGGTATCGTCATCTGCCCAGGCTTCGGCCAGCGAGGCATTGAGGGCAAGATTATCGCCGCCCACTATACCCGCACCCACAACATCCCTACCTTCGGCATCTGCCTGGGTATGCAGATGATGGTCATCGAGTTTGCCCGCAACGTATTGGGCTACAAGGATGCCAACTCACGCGAGATGGACGAGAAGACTCCACACAATGTCATCGACATCATGGAGGAGCAGAAGAACATATCAAACATGGGTGGAACCATGCGTCTCGGCGCTTACGAGTGTGTGCTGAAACAGGCTTCACGCGTGTTCAATATCTATAAGAAGGAGCATATTCAGGAACGCCACCGCCACCGCTATGAGTTCAACAACGAGTTCCAGCAGGAATTCGAGAAGAACGGCATGATGTGCGTAGGCAGAAACCCTGAGAGCGACCTGGTAGAAATCGTAGAAATCCCAGGCTTGAAGTGGTACGTAGGTACACAGTATCATCCTGAATACCAGAGTACGGTGCTGAAACCACATCCACTTTTCATGGATTTCGTTAAGACAGCAATAGAAAACAAAAAGTAAATATTAGGAGTTAAAGGAGTGATCCCCTTTACTCCTTTAATTTCAAATTTTAAAAATGAACAAGAACAACATTATCGGTTTCCTCCTGATTGCCGTAGTGCTGATTGGCTTTAGCTGGTACAACCAGCCATCTGCCGAAGAACAGAGAGCGGCATTCGTTCAGGACTCCATCGCCAAGGCTAAACATGCCGAGATGGAAAAGGCTAGCAAGGCTGCCGCTGCTAAGCGCCAGACTAATGCCAAAGCAAAGGTTGAGGCAGACTCAACCGCCCTCTTCTATTCGGCACTCAAAGGCCAGGCTAAGAAGATTGTATTGAAAAACGAGAAGGTAGAATTAACACTCAACACCAAGGGTGCTACTGTAGAGAAGGCTGTCATCAAGGGCTATGTGGGACACAACCTGCAGGTGAAAGACGGTTCGGCTGATGCCAAGGACGTAACCCTCTTCGACGGTAACGACCAGAGCCTCAAGTTCATGCTCGAGGCTAAAGAAGCCAACATCATCACCAGCGATCTCTACTTCACTCCATCCAACGTGACCGACAAGTCTGTCACCCTGACCGCTGTGGCTGGTGAAGGCAAGACGCTCACCCTGACTTATACATTGGGCAATGACTACATGCTGCACATGAGCCTGCAGGCAAATGGCATGGCGGGTCTGTTCTCACCTAATTATAATAAGATGGATGTTGACTGGAGCGACAAGGCACGCCAGCAGGAACGTGGTTTCATGTTCGAAAACCGTTACACTACCCTCACCTACCATAATGTAGAAGGCGGTACCGACCATCTGAGCGAGGGCAGCGAGAAGATTGACGAGAAGATAGAAGAAGCCATCGACTGGGTATCTTTCAAGAACCAGTTCTTCTCTGCCATCATCGTAGCAAAGGATAACTTCGAGAAGGATGCTTTCATGACATCTATCCCTCAGGAGAAGGGTTCGGGCTATCTGAAGCAGTTCCAGGCTAAGATGAAGACAGCTTTCGACCCAACCGGTAAGAAGGCATCTGAGTTTGAGTTTTACTTCGGTCCTAACGACTTCCAGATTCTGAAGAATACCGAGAAGGAAAGCACCTTCGGCAAGGACTTGGAATTCCAGAAGCTCGTATACCTGGGATGGCCTATCATCCGCTGGATCAACCGTTTCTTCACACTCTACGTATTCGACTGGTTGAGCAACGTGTTCCCAATGGGTATCGTATTGATTCTCATCACCTTGCTCCTCAAGCTCATCACCTACCCTATGGTGAAGAAGAGCTACATGAGTTCAGCCAAGATGCGCGTGCTGAAACCAAAACTCGAAGCTGCTACAGCTCAGTATAACAAGCCTGAGGACCAGATGCAGAAGCAGCAGGCGATGATGGCGGAATATGCCAAGTATGGTGTAAGCCCATTATCCGGTTGCTTGCCTATGCTGATTCAGATGCCGGTTTGGGTTGCGATGTTCAACTTCGTACCTAATGCCATCCAGCTTCGTGGTGAGAAGTTCCTGTGGATGAACGACTTGAGTACCTTCGACCCAATCATCGAATGGAACACCAACATCTGGCTGATTGGCGACCACTTGAGTTTGACCTGTATCCTGTTCTGTGTAGCCAACCTGTTGTACTCATGGATGACCATGCGTCAGCAGCGCGACCAGATGGTAGGTCAGCAGGCAGAGCAGATGAAGATGATGCAGTGGATGATGTATCTCATGCCATTGATGTTCTTCTTCATGTTCAATGACTACTCAGCCGGTCTGAACTTCTACTACTTCATCTCATTGTTCTTCAGTGCCGCAATCATGTGGACCCTGCGCAAGACAACCGACGACGAGAAACTCCTCGCCATCCTTGAGAAGCGCTATCAGGAAAACAAGAACAACCCTAAGAAGGCAAGCGGCCTGATGGCAAGAATGCAGGCTCTCCAGGAGATGCAGCGCAAGCAGCAGGAAGAGATGATGCGCAAGCAGGCAGAACTGAACGAGAAAAAGAACAATCTCGGAAAATAAAGATTAACAGATAAAAATGAAAGCGTAATGGATTACCTGAAAAAGGTGTTCATTACGCTTTTTTTTGTAGGATTACATACTTAAAGCCAGGAAAAGATTGTTAAAAAGCCCCAAATACTTGGCAGTGTAACTATTTTTAGTTACATTTGCAGTCGGATACATAAACAAATAGGAGGAACATAATATGGGATTATTAAAATATAAAGGTTATACGGGTAGCGTAGATTATAGTGAGGAGGACAATTGCCTATATGGTAAGGTTCTAGGAATGAGCAAGGATATGATTACCTACGAAGGTCAAGACGTTAATGAATTACGCAAGGATTTTGAAGGCGCAATAGATGACTATCTTGCCTTATGTAAAGCCAATGGAAAGGCACCTCGTGTACCTTATAGTGGCAACTTAAATATCCGCATCACTCCTGAAATCCATAGTCGTATTGCGATGATGGCAATGCAAGCAGGAACAACCATCAATGGTTTTATCCGTGACACACTAGCTAATGTAACAGGAGTTACTCCAGCCACAAACGCATAACATTACCCCCGAAAAGGTATAATTTGTTAAATGATATTATAAATTATACCTTTTCGGGGGTATTTTTTTTAAGCTAATTTACTTCTTCAATACCGGCTCGCAGGTGATATCCACACCGAGCTTCTTGAAGATTTTCTGGTCTACATCACTCAGCATCACGGTGCAATGAGCCTGACAGCCGCGAAGCTTAGGCAACTGCTCCAATGCCTTCCTGCAGTTCTCATCATTCTCTGAAAGAACAGAAAGAGCTACCAAAACCTCATCCGTATGAAGACGAGGATTGTGACCACCGAGATAATTCACCTTGGTATGCTGGATAGGCTCAATCATCGACTGAGGAATCAGCTTCAATTCATGGTCGATGCCTGCCAACTGCTTGGTAACATTCAGGAGCAAGGCGGCACTACAGCCCAGCAACTCGCTGCTATGACCGCAGATAATGGTACCATCCTCCAACTCAATGGCAGAAGAGGTATGACCCGTCTCCTTCTTATGATTCTTGGCAGCTACCGTCACCTTGCGGTAATCAGTAGTAATCTTAGCCTGATTGAAGAGCATCTGAATCTTATTGATCTCATCATCATTGCAAGCACCAGCCGCCATTTTGTTGGTAGCCGCATAGTAACGGCGGACAATCTCATTCTTGGATGCCTCGCAGCAAGCCTCATCATCAGAGATACAGAAACCTACCATGTTCACACCCATATCTGTAGGCGACTTGTATGGATTGCTACCATAGATACCCTCGAACAGCGCATTGAGCACAGGATAAATCTCTACATCACGGTTATAGTTGATGGCTATCTTGTTATAAGCCTCCAGATGGAACGGGTCAATCATATTCACATCGTTCAGATCGGCAGTAGCAGCCTCGTATGCGATGTTCACAGGATGCTTCAATGGGAGATTCCACACAGGGAATGTCTCAAACTTGGCATAACCGGCACGCACACCACGCTTGTTCTCATTATAAAGCTGACTCAGGCAAACCGCCATCTTACCGCTGCCAGGCCCTGGCGCAGTAACAATAACCAGCGGACGCTCTGTTTCAACATAATCGTTCTGACCGAAGCCCTCGTCAGAGGCAATTAGGCTCACGTTATGAGGATAGCCCTCGATGAGATAATGGCAGTAAGTCTTGATGCCTTCGCGCTCCAGACGCTGTTTGAAGGCGATGGCGGCAGGCTGGCCATTATAATGAGTGATGACAACAGACCCCACCATGAAACCACGGTTTTGGAACTCACCACGAAGGCGCAACACGTCCTCATCGTATGTAATGCCCAAGTCGGCACGCTTCTTGTTCTTCTCTATATCGGCTGCACTAATCACAATAACAATCTCGATGCTATCACTGATTTTCTGGAACATACGCAGTTTGCTGTCAGGCTGGAACCCCGGCAAAACTCTGCTGGCATGGTGATCGTCAAAAAGTTTACCGCCCAATTCGAGGTAAAGCTTTCCGTCAAACTGTGAGATTCTCTCCTTGATGTGTTCTGACTGAATCTTCAGATACTTCTCGTTATCGAAACCTATCTTCATACTACTTTAAATAAAACTATATCGCTGTTATTTTGCAAATTTGACTGCAAAAGTACAAAAAAAACTGGCTATAGAACAATGTTTTACGCAAATTATTCTTAATTCTCAAGGATTTGCCGTATCTTTGCATCTTGCAATGGACAGCATAACATGTCATATCGCAAAAACATGAAGTTTAAAAGAAAACATAACCAACAAATGAAAAAAAAATTACGTACCGCCTCTATCTGCGTGCAGGGAGGCTATGAGCCAAAGAACGGCGAACCTATTGAAGTGCCAATTTATCAAAGCACTACTTTCAAGTATGACAACTCTGAGGAGATGGCTATGCTCTTCGACCTGAAGAAGGAAGGCTACTTCTATACCCGTCTCCAGAACCCTACCAACGATGTTGTGGCTAAGAAGATTGCCGAACTCGAAGGTGGCGTGGGAGCCGTATTAACCAGCAGCGGTCAGGCTGCCAACTTCTATGCTGTGTTCAACATCTGCGAAGTGGGCGACCATATCGTTACATCTAATGAGATTTATGGTGGTACCTTCAATCTCTTCGGTGTAACCCTGAAGAAGCTCGGCATTGAGTGTACTTTCGTGAATCCGAACGATAGCGAAGAAGAAATCCAGAAGGCTTTCCGCCCTAACACCAAGGTTGTTTTCGGCGAAACCATCAGCAACCCGGGCTGCGCTGTACTCGACATCGAGAAGTTTGCACGTATTGCTCACAAGAATGGGGTGCCTCTAATCGTTGACAACACTTTCGCTACGCCTATCAACTGCCGCCCATTCGAATGGGGTGCCGACATCGTTACCCACAGTACTACCAAATATATGGATGGTACCGCTTCACAGGTAGGTGGCGTGGTAGTAGACAGCGGCAACTTCGACTGGATGGCTCATGCTGATAAGTTCCCTGGTCTCTGCACACCGGATGACAGCTACCATGGTCTGACCTATGTGAAGGCTTTCGGCAAGATGGGCTACACCACCAAACTCGTAGCTCAGCTGATGCGCGATCTCGGCAGCATCCCTGCCCCAATGAATTCATTCATCCTCAACCTCGGTCTTCAGAGTCTCCACCTCCGTATGCGCCAGCATTGTGCCAATGCACAGAAGGTGGCTGAGTTCCTGCAGAACGATGAGCGTGTGGCTTGGGTTCATTATAGCGGTCTGGAGGGCGATGAGTATCATGCGCTTGCCCAGAAGTATATGCCAAACGGCACCTGCGGTGTTATTGCCTTCGGATTGAAGGGAGACCGCGAGACAGCCATCAAGTTTATGGATTCTCTCGACATGATCAACATCGTAACCCATGTAGCCGATGCCCGCACCTGTGTGCTCCATCCAGCCAGTCACACCCATCGCCAGCTCAGCGAAGAGCAGCTGAAGGAAGCAGGTGTTGCGCCAGATCTGATTCGCCTCTCTGTAGGTATCGAAGATGTAGAAGACATCCTCGATGATATCAAGCAGGCTTTGGATCAGATTTAAGACAAATAGGATACATAACAACAAAGCAACATTATAACAGTAAAATTAGAAACATGATTAAAGCTATGATTTTAGCTGCTGCGGCTCTCACGATGGGCACAGCTGCTGATGCACAGACTATGATTCAGAAAAATGACATCAAGGTAGAAAACCACCTGATGACTCCTGAGGCTCTCTGGGCAATGGGACGTATCGGTGGCGCCGAAGCTTCGCCTAACGGCAAGCAGGTGGTGTACCAGGTGGGTTACTACAGTGTAAAGGAGAACAAGGGTCATCAGATGCTCTTCATCATGGATGCCAACGGCAAGAACCAGAAGGCACTGACCACCGATGCAAAGAGCGAAACAGATGCTGCCTGGATTCAGGGCGGACAGAAGATTGCCTTCATCCGCGACGGACAGCTCTGGAGCATGAACCCTGACGGTACAGGCAGAAAGCAGCTCACCAACGACAAGCTGGGCATCCAGGGCTTCCGCTTCTCTCCTGACGGCAAGAAGGTGATCCTCATCAAGGAACTCCCTTACCACGGAACCATCAAGGAGAATCCTTCTGATCTTCCATTGGCTACCGGCCGTCTCGTAACTGATATGAACTATCGCCACTGGGACCACTACGTAGAGAGCCTTCTCCATCCTTTCGTGGCTGATGTGGCTGAAGACGGTACCATCAATGCCGGCGAAGACATCCTGAAGGATGAACCATTCGAGTGCCCTATGGCTCCATTCGGTGGCATCGAGCAGCTGGCATGGAGTCCGGATTCCAAGACCATCGCCTATACCTGCCGTAAGAAGGAGGGCGTTCAGTATGCCATCTCTACCGATTCTGATATCTATCTATATAATATAGGTACGCGCGAGACTAAGAACCTCTGCAAGGAGGCTGGCTATGTAGAGCCTAAGATTGATGCTACCAAGAGCATGAAGAACCAGGCTGTCAACGCTCCTGAGAATCTGAAGAACAATCCGGGTTACGACGTAAACCCTCAGTTCTCTGCAGACGGCAAGTACATCGCTTGGCAGAGCATGGCTCGCGACGGCTACGAGAGCGACCGCAACCGCCTCTGTGTTTACGAACTCGCTACCGGCAAGAAGAACTATGTATCAGAGAAGTTCGACTCTAACGTAGAGGGCTTCGTATGGAACAAGGACAATAAGAGCCTCAGCTTCATCGGCGTATGGCACGGAACCCTGAACCTCTATCAGGCTAACTTCAAGGGCGAAGTAAAGCAGATTACCAACGAGTGGGCTGACTACGGAAGCATCTCGCTTGCCAACAACGGCAACAAGCTTCTCGCTACCAAGGCTAGCATGAGTCATCCTACAGATATCTACATCGTAACTCCAGGCAAGGATGCCAAGAGTACCAAGGTAGAGCAGATTACCCGCGAGAACGACCATATTCTGAACCAGTTGAATATGGGTAAGTGTGAGCAGCGTTGGGTAAAGACTACCGACGGCAAGCAGATGCTGGTATGGATCATGTTGCCATCTAATTTCGATGCTAACAAGAAGTACCCTACCCTTCTCTTCTGCGAGGGTGGTCCTCAGAGTCCGGTAAGCCAGTTCTGGAGCTACCGCTGGAACATCCAGATCATGGCAGCCAACGGCTATGTAGTCGTATTGCCAAACCGCCGCGGTCTCCCTGGTTTCGGAAGCGCATGGAACGAAGAGATTTCTGGCGACTGGACAGGCCAGTGCATGAACGATTATCTTTCAGCTATTGATGATGCTGCCAACAATCTTCCTTACGTAGACAAGGATCGTCTGGGATGTGTAGGTGCCAGCTTCGGTGGTTTCTCAGTATACTATCTCGCCGGTCATCACAACAAGCGTTTCAAGGCATTCCTCTCTCACGATGGTGCTTTCAACCTGGAGAGCATGTACACCGATACAGAGGAGGCTTGGTTCTCTAACTGGGAATACGAGGATGCTTACTGGAACAAGGACCAGAGTGCCAACGCCAAGAAGACTTACGAGAACAGTCCTCATAAGTTTGTAGACAAGTGGGATACTCCAATCCTCTGCATCCACGGCGAAAAGGATTACCGTATCAATGCCAACCAGGGCATGGGCGCCTTCAATGCAGCCCGCATGCGTGGCATTCCAGCCGAGCTCCTCATCTATCCTGATGAGAACCACTGGGTATTGAAGCCACAGAACGGCGTGCTCTGGCAGCGCACTTTCTTCGGCTGGTTAGACAAGTGGTTGAAGAAATAATATATAAAAAAGGCTTGCTTCGAAAAATGAAGCAAGCCTTTTTTATATATTATAATTCTAAGATTTAGCTTACGCGATTCAACTTCTTGATGATAGAGAAGATGAAGAGAGCTGAAACCAGACAGATACCTGCGAGAACACCCCAGATGGCAACGAGGTTGAAGTTCTGACCCCACATGATGCCAGGAATCATAACCAACTGATTACCGATGGCTGTTGCACCAAACCAGAGACCCATCATCAAACCAGCATACTTTGGAGGAGCTACCTTCGATACAAATGAAATACCGATTGGAGAAAGCAGAAGCTCTGCGAATGTAAGGATGAGGTATGTAGAGATGAGGAGGTTAGCACTTACACGTGTACCCTCTGTAGCAGGATCGCCCTGTGTCAAAGGAAGCTCTAAACCCATAGAACCTACAGCCATCCATACAAAACCGAGAGCAGCAACGAGCATACCCAAACCAATCTTCTCTGGTGATGTAGGCTCCTTGCCAATCTTGTGAAGCCATGAGAACAAAGCAACGCTCACTGGTGTCAATGCCACTACATAGCATGGGTTGAACTGCTGGAAGATAGGAGCCTCAACATCTACGGCACCTTCAAGGTTGCTGTACTTGTAGAAGAGGAAAGCGATGGCAGCAACAATAACACCAAGAGAGATGCCCTTACCCTTGCCAGTCTTGCTCTGTGCCAGACCGAAACAACCGTAAACCACAAAGATGCAGGCTACGAGGTTGGTAACATCGAACGCCATTGACTGCAGCCCCTCTGAAGTCTTCTGTGTATAATCGCGTGCAAAGAGTGTCAATGTATTACCGTTCTGATGGAAAGCCATCCAGAAGAAGATAACCACAGCGAATACGAGACAGAGGCAGATGATGCGTTCCTTGGTCTCAGCCTTAGAAAGTTCGTTTGTCTCCTTGGCAGAAGTCTTATCATCCTTACTCTTGGTCTCAGAAGCAAGAACATGCTTGTATGTAAATCTGAAGGCATAGTAGATAGCGATACTGAAAATCAGCGAAGCACAAGCCACGGCGAAAGCGAAGTGGTATGAATCCTCCACTGAAACGCTCAGGCTCTCCTGCGCCCACTTCATAATCTTGATGGCAGCAGTAGGAGCAAACATAGCACCGATGTTGATAGCCATATAGAAGAGTGAGAAACCGGAATCACGTTTGCTGGCATACTGTGGCTCATCATAGAGACGGCCTACCATCACCTGCAGATTACCCTTGAACAGACCGGTTCCCAAAGCGATGAGAATAAGTGAAATACCCATAGCAGCAACGGCAACGGTTTCCTTGCCAAGAGGAAGTGAGAGAACAAGATAGCCGATGAACATGATGAAGATACCTGTGGTAACCATACGTCCAAAGCCAAACTTGTCGGCTGCGATACCACCGATGATAGGAAGGAAATAAACCATCATCAGGAATGTAGAGTAAATAGTACTTGCCAATCCGGTTTCAAAACCGAAGTTGGCCTGCAAATAAAGCAAGAACACAGCAAGCATGGTGTAATAGCCGAAACGCTCACCCGTGTTTGCCAAAGCTAAGGCCCACAGACCTTTTGGTTGATTCTCAAACATAATTTTTTGTTTTGTTGTAATTTTATTATTTAGTCATTCTTTTCTCGCAATTTTTGTGCAAAGATACATAAATTATTCCATATTTCAAACTTATTGCACCAAAAAGCGCACTTCACATAGCATTTTTCTACTAGGAACCGGCTAAAATTCTAAAAAACAGACAAATCAGATTAAAAAAATCCGTTTATATTACAACGTAATTGCATTTTTTTTCGTACCTTTGCACCCCGAAACCATGAGGAGGTTTCAGGATACACAAAAATACTTCAAAAAATTCTAAATAGAAAGGTAAAAGGATATTTATGAGACAACTTAAGATTAGTAAGAGTATAACCAACCGTTCCAGTGAAGCACTCGACAAGTACTTGGTGGAGATTGGTAGAGAACCTATGGTCTCTATCGATGAAGAAATCGAACTTGCCCAGAAGATTCGCAAAGGCGGTCGTGAGGGAGAACGTGCCAAGGAGAAATTGGTAAAAGCAAACCTTCGTTTCGTTGTATCTGTTGCTAAGCAATATCAGCACCAAGGTCTTTCTCTTACCGACCTCATAGACGAGGGTAACATCGGTTTGGTAAAGGCTGCTGAAAAGTTTGACGAGACCCGCGGCTTTAAGTTTATCTCATACGCCGTATGGTGGATTCGTCAGAGCATCCTGCAGGCTATTGCCGAGCAGAGCCGTATCGTTCGCCTGCCTTTGAACCAGGTAGGTGCATTGAGTAAGATTAGTGCAGAAATCAGTAAGTTTGAGCAGGAGAACCAGCGCAAACCTTCTGTTGCTGAGCTCGCTCAAATCACAAAGATGGAAGAAAGCAAAATCGACCAGACTATCAAGGCAGATAATCACCACATGAGTATCGATGCTCCATTCGGTAGCGATGATGATGACAATGCGATGGTCGACGTGATGGCTTCGGGTGATGACAGCCGTACCGACAAGGGTGTTGACTTCGAGTCTATGGCGAGCGAGCTTGACCGCGTTCTCAACTCTGTATTGAAAGACCGTGAGCGCAAGATTCTGTGCTACTGCTATGGTATCGGTTGCCACGAGAAGGGTTTGGAGGAAATCGGTAGCGAGTTCAACCTTACCCGTGAACGTGTTCGCCAGATTCGCGAAAAGAGTATCATCAAGCTCCGTGATAGCGGTAAGATCAAAATCTTGATGAAGTACTTGGGATAAGTTAAGTGAAGAGTGAAGAACGAAGAATTCTTTTGCTTTTCTTCACTAGGGTTTGAAGACGAGAGAAAAATAGATAAAACCAAGTTGCTCATAGCAACGAAAGTAAAAAGGGGCAATCAGTTGGTTCATCCCAATCTGATTGCCCTTTCTCTATTAACTATAAACTGTTAACTATTAACAAAGTTTCCAAACTTATCAATCAAGCCACTGATACCTTCACGGGATGCTTCGAAGTAAGGATATTCATCACGCAAGCAAATTTCGTCGTAAAGGAAATCCGCCACTACCGTATCATTACCATCCGGCATTACCAGTCCCATCTTGCCATTCTTCTCTGCTATTACCGGCATGATGCTCAAGTCATCATTATAAATGTAGCAGGTGCGCAAGAAATCATAAGTTGGCGAGAGTAAGATGTTGCCTTGATGATCTTTCATACCGAACTTTCCATCCTGCTCAAATACTTCATGATACTGAATGTATTTCGCCTTGATGCGCTGGTAATAGAAAACCATCTTGCGCTTATCGTTGACAAAATCCAGCATATACTGGAAGGTGTCACAATAGTTGGCTACCGAACGGACCAGAATCATCTTCAAGTCAAGACCATCCAATGCTTTTCTGTTCAGATCAATATACTTGGCTATTGCCTTCTCCTTCTCTGGTACAGAGAGGCTGGCTAGCCTTTCCTCAAATTTCAACATAGCTTGCTTGGTACCGGACATACCCTTGATATACCGGTGTATCTGTCTGCCCATCTCTGAACATACAAACTTGTCAATCTCCTGCAGCTCTATCGGGTCAGCATAGTCCTTAATCAATGATTCAGGTGTCGCATTCATGGTTATTTCCTTTCTTTTAAAAATTACACTTTAAAAAATTTAGAAGAACAGAGAGCAAACGGTTTCTACACTCTTCGTTTTTTACTCTTCACTCAATCTGCTCTTTGTTCTTCGCTCTTCACTTATTTCACATTAGGCTTCTGCAATCCATATCCCTTTCTCTTATCTTCAAACAAGAGGAGGAAAGCGATGAGGATGGCTACTGCTCCGAAACCGGCAAAGATAGTCATCGTCTGGGTATAGTCGATGGTGCCGTCGGCTGCGGTATTCGCCTGGTTTACCTTACCAATCCATACCGGAATGAGAGCCAGTCCGATGTTCTGGATGTAGAAGATAAGGGCGTATGCAGTTCCTAAGAGTTTCATTGGGATAATCTTTGGCACAGAAGGCCACATGGCTGATGGTACCAGTCCAAATGCGATGCCCAGGATGAGCATCAGCACGATGGCAAGCACCCATGAGTTGATTGGCAGGGCAAACATGACGTGCACAAAGGTCAGGAGGCAACTGCCGATAATCATCAGCGTAGCACCCTTGCCATACTTATCGTATATACTACCGAAGAGCGGTGTGAGGAAGATAGTACCGAATGGCAACATCGCAGGAATCAGACCTGCCAAATTAGCATCCACACCATACTTGAAAATCATCAGCTTGGTAGCAAACTTCAGGAATGGGAATACGCCTGCATAGAACATCAGACAGAGTACAGCCACATACCAGAAACCTATTGTCTTGAAAAGACCTCCCAAGTCAGAGAACTTGAAACCTTCTTCCGGCTCAGTAGCCACTGCTGCCACAGAAGCATCCTCCTTCTTGTCCATCACGCAATAAACCAGATAAACCAGTACACCAGCGCAAAGCAATACAGCGCCCAAAGCAACAGAAGCAGATACTCCACCCATTGCCTTGGCAAAAGGAAGAGAAGCACTCAGAGCTGCAGCAGTTCCCAAACGAGCCGTAGCAACCTGTACACCCATTGCCAGAGCCAACTCATGGCCCGTAAACCACTTCACGATAACCTTGCTCACTGTGATACCGCATATCTCGCATCCTACACCATAGATGGCAAAGCCAAGAGCAGCTATCACTACCTGCGTACTGTAAGTACCGAAGAATGGTACAGCAACCATTCCGTCAAACTCATGACCTAAAGCATACCACTTCAACAAGGCTCCACCAAACATCAGGACGGTAGAAAGGATACCAGTGAAACGGATGCCAAACTTATCGAGGATAAGACCACCGAAGAAGAGGAGCAGGAGGAACACATTGAAGTATCCGTAAGCTCCAGAGAAGAAGCCGTATTCATCCGAATTCCATCCGAGTCCGAGACCATCCTCTGTTCCCTTGGCTGCTGTCAAGAGAGGCTCCAGTGGAGACATCACATCTGTAAAAAAGTAACCGAACATCATCGTGATACTCACGATGAGGAGGGCGGTCCAGCGAGCTGACTTAGAGTCGCTCAATTTCATCTGCATTTTTTCTGTTGTACTCATTTTTTTCAAAACATAAATGATAAACCCGTTATCATTTTATTGATTACATATTATTGATTATTGATTATTTCCGTTTCACGTTCTTCGTTCTGGTGATATCAAAGAGATAAGAGAGTTTCAGAACAATCTGTCCGTAGTTACTCTTTCCGAAATAATCACGCTTAGAAGCACCGTAGATATTTCCCAGACCATAGTAGTATCGGGCTTCGGCAAGGAAATGCCCCACCTTCGGAATACTGTATTCAGCGCCCAGACCCAGGGCGATACCATAATCGAGCTTGTTCTTGACTGCCATCGTATCCTGAGCCACCACCGGACTTACACGGTTATTGTCGGTTGCCGGCATGTGCTCTACCGAGAAGTTGGTCTTCTGCGAATCACTCAGATAGAAGCCAAACTGCGGACCGGCATTCACGAAGATATTCAGTCCTCTTGTCTCCCTACCCCATGCCAGATGCGCAAAGATTGGCACCTGAATATAGTTGATGGTACGCTTGTAAGCCATCGCCTCTTGGGTTTCGGTGATAATCACCGGATTATTCTCCATATCCAGGATATCCTCTTCCCATCCTGCCTGCGCATAGTTTACTTCGGCATAGATAGAGCAGATGGTCTTGAAATATTTCTCACAGGTATATCTCATCGAAAAACCGCCCGTCAGTCCGCCGTGCTGCTTCTGCTGTACCTCGGGTATGAATCCTACGCTACTCATCATATAGCCCCCATTAAAACCGATGGCGAAATCATTACGATGCTCTCCTATCTGTGCCGAAACTGGAATTCCGAAGATGAGCATCAGAATCAGCAGCCCAATATTTCTATTCATTATCAACTATAAATTGTAAACTATAAATTGTAAACTATAAACTAGTACTTCACCGCCTCTATCTGATGATTAAAGGTATAGTGAATCAACTGGAAACTCTTGTTCTTGTATCCTCCTCTACTGGTCTTCTCGAAACGGAGTGGAGTCTGCACCGGCTGGTAAGTCATCTGCTGGCGCTCACCTGTAAAGTTCTTGCCATATCTCTTGACACCCTGAATCAGATACATTCCGTGATCGAAACCGGTGATGGCGAATCTTGGCTGTGCCACCATCATAGGCTGATGGAACCATCGCTCATAACGGCTCTCAAGCGCCTTGGTCTGTGCTGAGTTCGGGTTATAATAGAAGGTGGAAGGGATATAAGTATCATACTTATAGAATCTTTCCAGATTATACTTGGCATACATCAGCCATTCGGTATAGCCGAAGAGAGAGATGGCTGCACCCGGATACTTCGCATCAAATTCGTCAAGCTTGTTCAATACCTGAGTCAACTGTGGCGAACGTCCCGTATTCAGGATGATCACATTCTGCTTGGAAGGCATGAAAGCCTTGGCAAACTGCTCGACACTTGAATTCACATTGGTGATGCTATAATTGATTTTCCTGCATTCCAGTTCCTTGCGCAGACCGAACGTAAAGTTGCCCTTTCTCGAAGTAGAATCATTGCAGTCTACAAAGATAGGATGCACATTGGAAAAACGGCTCAGGAATGCCTTGATGGTCGCATCATTCAGAGCTTCATCGCTCTGATAAACCTGGAAAATCTCTTTGTTTCTTTCTACATCATCTCCGCTGATAGAGAACGGAATCACCAGTTTGATGCCGTAGGTCTTGCAGAAGTTGGTCAGCGGAGCCACCTGCTTGGTATAAAGTGGACCAAAGATGATGTCGCATTGGTTAGCGCCCTCCTGCAAGAGTGTATTCCGGATATCAGCATCAATAGGAACGTTCCAGGCATGCACATCTATATCGGCGCCCTGCTGCTTCAGGGTTTCGCAAGCCAGCAGCAAACCGCGGTAATACTCCACCATTCGCTTGCCGTCGCCATCAACATTATGCAAAGGTAACATCACGCCTACCTTTACCGCATTTCTGGCAACAGCAGCCTTTGAGGTTGCCGGAGCTGTAGCAGTTTGCTGAACCGTCGCCCCATTCCCCGACTTCTGACCGTTCACCTGATTAGGATTCTTCTGGTCTTTGGTGTATGGAATAAAGAGCGTAGCTCCCTTCTGCAGCATGTATCCCTCACGCTTCATCTCCGGATTGGCATCCATCAGTTCAGGAAGGCTCAATCCGTATTTGTTGGCGATACCAAAGATAGTATCTTTCTTCTTAACCGTGTAAATGTCGCGCCATTTTACAGTCTGCGCGCTAATGCTGACACTGAGCAGAAGCCCAACGAGCAGCAGGAAATATCTCATTTTTTGTCTCATATCACAAGATTTTATTAACGATATCTTCAAATATTTCATGTTTTCATCTGCAAAAATACAAAAAATCTTGCATCTGACGCAATATCTCTCATCTTTTTATTATCTTTGCACAAATTATTTTAGAAATGAGACGAAAAATAGCATTACTTTGCATCATGTTGCCACTTTTGACGTGTCAATTACACGCTCAGGAAGTCAACGACGACGAGGAGGACAACACAGAAGAGACGACCAAGGTCAGTTCTCTTCTCATGCCGAATGCCTTCTCTCCAAATGGCGATGGCATCAACGACATCTACAAGCCCAAGGATGGTTACCGGAACATTGAGGAGTTCCACGCCTATATATATAATAGGTGGGGACAGAAACTCTATGAATGGACCGACCCTGCCACGGGATGGGATGGCACCTACCGCGGAAAACCGGTCAAGGAGGGTGTCTACTTCTGTCTCGTCAAGGCGAAGGGAGCAGATGGCGTGGTGTATAACATCAAACGTGATGTCAACCTGCTCAGAGGTTATACCGAAGAGCAGAACAGTAACTATTAGGCAAACAGCAATTAGCAGAATTGGAATATGAATTCAGAAGAAAAGATAAATGTATGGGGCGCACGGGTCCACAACCTCAAGAACATAGATGTGGAGATTCCGCGTGATTCCCTCACCGTAATTACCGGACTCTCTGGTTCGGGCAAGAGTTCACTGGCCTTCGACACCATCTTTGCCGAAGGTCAGCGCAGATATATCGAAACATTCTCTGCCTATGCCCGCAACTTCCTGGGTAATATGGAACGCCCGGATGTTGATAAGATTACGGGATTAAGTCCGGTCATCAGCATAGAACAGAAAACCACCAACAAGAATCCCCGCTCTACCGTGGGCACTACCACCGAGATTTACGACTATCTCCGTCTGCTCTATGCCCGCGCCGGTACTGCATACAGCTATCAGAGTGGCGAGGAGATGATGAAATATACCGAGGAACAGGTCATCGACATGATTCTCAGCGATTATACGGGCAAGGCTATCTTCCTGCTCGCTCCCCTCGTACGCCAGCGCAAGGGTCATTACCGCGAACTCTTCGAAAGTATGCGCAGAAAGGGGTATCTCTATGTGCGACTCGACGGCAACATCCTCGAAATCGTTCCCAATATGAAAACCGACCGCTACAAGAACCACAATATAGAAGCTGTGGTCGATAAACTGGTGGTGAAGGAAGAAGATGAGGAACGCATCCGCAAGAGTGTGGCAACGGCTATGAAACAGGGCGACGGCATGGTAATGGTTCTTGAGAAAGGTGCCAAGGAGGCCAAGACATACTCCAAGCGTCTCATGGACCCTGTAACGGGTATCGCCTACCAGGATCCAGCTCCTAACATGTTCTCCTTCAACTCTCCCGAAGGTGCCTGTCCGCATTGCAAGGGTCTGGGAAAGGTGAACCAGATTGATATCAAGAAGGTAATTCCCGATGATAAACTCAGCATCCATGAAGGCGGCATCGCTCCACTTGGCAAATACAAGAACCAGATGATTTTCTGGCAGATAGAATCATTGCTCAGCAAGTATGACCTCAACCTGAAGACGCCTATCTGCGAGATTCCGGGCGATGCCATGCAGGAAATTCTCTATGGCTCACTCGAAAACGTGAAGATAGAAAAGGAAAAGGTGCATACCTCTACCGACTATTTCTGCGCCTACGATGGCATCATCGACTACCTGCAGAAGGTGATGGAGGATGACGAGAGTGCGGCGGGCAAGAAATGGGCCGACCAGTTTATCTCTACCATCGAATGTCCTGAGTGCCATGGTTTGCGACTCAAAAAGGAATCGCTCTCTTTCAAGATCTGGGATAAGAATATATCCGAAGTAGCCAGTCTTGACATCGATGAACTGCGCGATTGGCTCGAAGAAGTGGAACAGCATCTGCCTTCGATGAAAGCGAAGGTGGCTCACGAAATCATCAAGGAGTTGCGCTCACGCGTTACCTTCCTCCTCGATGTGGGACTCAATTATCTCTCGCTCAACCGCCAGTCGGCTTCTCTCTCGGGTGGCGAGAGCCAGCGCATCCGTCTGGCTACTCAGATTGGTAGCCAGCTGGTCAACGTGCTCTATATCCTCGATGAGCCGAGCATCGGTCTGCACCAGCGCGACAACGAACGTCTGCTCAACAGTCTGAAGGAACTTCGCGACCTGGGCAATACCGTTATTGTGGTGGAGCACGATGAAGATATGATGCGGGCTGCCGACTGGATAGTAGATATCGGTCCGAAGGCGGGACGCAAGGGAGGTGAAGTTGTCTTTCAGGGCACACCCCAGGAGATGCTCAAGACCGATACCATCACCGCCCAGTATCTCAACGGCAAGATGGCTATTGAGGTGCCTGCCCTCCGCAGAGAAGGCAACGGCAAGCATATCACCATTCACGGAGCTACGGGCAACAACCTCAAGGGGGTGGATGTTGATTTTCCACTCGGCAAACTCATTGTCGTAACGGGTGTCAGCGGCTCAGGCAAATCCACTCTCATCAACGAGACTCTCCAGCCTATCCTCTCGCAGCATTTCTACCGTTCGCTCAAGAAACCGATGCAATACGAGAGCATCGAAGGTATCGAGAATATCGACAAGGTAGTGAATGTAGACCAGAGTCCTATAGGCAGAACGCCTCGCAGCAATCCAGCTACCTACACAGGCGTGTTCAGCGATATCCGCTCGCTCTTCGTAGGACTTCCCGAGGCAAAGATCCGCGGTTACAAGCCGGGCAGATTCTCCTTCAATGTGAAAGGTGGAAGATGCGAGGAATGTAAGGGTAACGGATATAAGACCATCGAGATGAACTTCCTGCCGGATGTCTACGTACCTTGTGAGGTATGCCACGGCAAACGCTACAACCGCGAGACGCTGGAGGTAAGATACAAGGGAAAGAGCATCGCCGATGTTCTCGACATGACCATCAACCAGGCGGTAGATTTCTTCGAGAATGTTCCTCAGATACTGCAGAAGATCAAGGCTTTACAGAATGTAGGTCTCGGATACATCAGGTTAGGACAGAGTTCCACTACCCTCTCTGGCGGTGAAAGTCAGCGCGTAAAACTGGCTACCGAACTCTCGAAGCGTGATACGGGCAAGACGCTCTATATTCTCGATGAACCGACAACCGGTCTGCATTTCGAAGACATCCGCATCCTGATGGATGTACTCCAGAAACTGGTAGACCGTGGCAATACGGTCATCATCATCGAGCACAATCTCGATGTCATCAAACTCGCCGACTGGCTCATCGACATGGGTCCGGAAGGTGGACGAGGCGGCGGTCAGCTCCTCTTTGCCGGTACACCAGAAGAAATGGTGAAGCAGCAGAAGGGATATACCTACAAGTTCCTCGCCCCTTTACTGAAGAAATCAGGCAAACCTGAATAAATCAGGATAGGAACGAAGGCTGTGGCAGAAGAAAATTTAAAAAAACGCTCTAAAAGTTTGGATGTTACAAATATTAAGTTTATCTTTGCATAAGATATAAAACAAACAGCGTATGAAACAGGTAGAAGAACGATATGAAGCAAGCAAGATGGCATATCGCGACATCAAGAATTCCGTAGACACCGCCAAGCGTGAAGGTATAGAAATAGGCATGAAGCAAGGCGTGGAAAAGGGCAAACATGAGGCCAACACAGAAACAGCACAACGTTTGCTGGCAATGGGACTTCCTGCCGAACAGGTTTCCAAAGCTACCCAGCTACCTTTGGAAATCATTAAGAATCTGGGCAATTCTTAAAAAATATAATAGCGGAAATGTAGATTACAAGATGCATTCCTTTTGCGTTGACAAAGAGCGAACCTACAGAAATGTGTGTTTCCTTTTATGCAGAGGGAGTTCGTTATGACTATCAAGTTCTGTTAATTGGCAGATTAGGAGCAAAGCCTGAATTAGGTTCTATATTGGTAGATTTGAAGGGGTTAGTTATGGGCAAGCAAAGAAATACAACACTGATTTTGGGAGAAGGACCAACTGAGTTTTTCTATTTCAAGTCGCTATGTGATGAACTGAAAGGTTTAACTATCAAGCCCGACTATCCTAAGCACACCAGTCTCAAGGAGTTGGAACACAAGATTGAAGAAGGCGTTGCCCTGGGCTAGGAGCTTTTGGGCCTTCAGCCCGTACTTGAACCACATGCGAAAGTTCAGTTATGAACCCACTTAAAAAAGCCCTGCCAGCTTTCACAAGCTGGCAGGGATAATTATAAGTAAAAGATGTAATTCGCTATTCTGATTTCACTTAGAAAATCATCTTATAGTCCTTACTGCTACCATCTGTCAATTCTATGTGTATGATTTGAATGCCTGTGGCTATGCTCGCCTTTAAACACCTTGAACCATTTCCCTGTACCCTGCTGATGATTCTGCCATTCAGGTCTATGACCTTAACGCTCTTGAGCTGACCGCTGGCAGATTGCACGAGGACAGAAGAACCTTCCTTAACAATACTGATGCGCTGATCAGTATCGACAGATGTCACATCTGTACTTCCATAACGGCTTCTGATAACAAATCTGCCTAACGAGGTCTCGGCATCCGCAATAATGAGAGGAGAATCGAGTGAATAATCGGCACCCGAAAGCATATCATGGAGAACATATCCGCTCATATCAACACCCTGAATAGGTTTTACCTCGATACGGATGCTATCCTTTTGCGACAGATAGATTCCTAAAGATGTAGCGCCAGTCATCGGAAGGATATCGTAAGCCTGACTCTGCTGAATACCAAATACCTTCAAAGGTGACTTCACTTCACTATCCAGAAGAGTTGGAACCAATACAGAGTTCTTGAAAGAAGAACCGGCAGAAACATCATAAGCAGTTTCTGAATTCTCCATCACCAGCATAGCTGCTGATTTGCTTCGCGTCTTCAGGCTTTCCACACACACTTTCAGTCCCTTGGCTTCAGCAGGTTTACTCTCCTCAGTAGCCTTCTTGCTTCCACCAATCATTTCTGGGGTGAGCAGCAGGTTGATTTGCGTACTCGCCTCACCATTTGTGGTAACATAGAATGCCTGCATTGGGGCGATGGTGGTGGCGTTGCCCGTAGAAGCTCCCTTGCTTACAGTTTGCTCTTCCATACCTCCTGATTCATTCTCTACTTCCACCTTCACACTGCTCACGTTCTCATTCACCTCCAGGAACTTCTCGATATTCAGGCGGCTCATGAATGGGTTGCCCAGCACGAAGGTCTGCGTAGGAAAATCCGAATTCAGCGTAATCTGATACTCGCTCTGCCCCACGAACACCGTGCGGTTCTCCGTCACTTCCTTGCCTTCCGACAGATACTTATATTCCATCGTCAAGTCGCCCTCCTGCGGAGAATCCGGTTCGTAGATGAAGCGGTTTATCTTATCTGCATCTTTCGTCACTTTTTCACTAGCCACTTTCTCCTGATCGTAATCCACGAAGTAACTATATTCTTTATGCGCCTTAGGCAGGCGAATACTGAACTTATTGGTAGCCGGCAGATTGCCGTTGTCTATCCACATAGAGAAGCCTTCACCCATGCCGTAAGGCTTAGCCACGGCATTGAAGTTGTGCGACCAGGTGGCCTCTTTCACGGCTAGCGTTTTATCATCATTCAAAACCGGATTTCCCTTGCTGTCTAGCGAATAAATCTTACCCGGATACGCAGCCGCCCAGAGGCGCTGGTAGATGCTCGGGTTGAAGCGCTGTTCCTTCCAGTTTTCTTCGTTCAGATCCTCGAAGTATTTCGCCTTCGTGGTGTCGGCAGGCATGAACATATCGCCCGTGTACATCTGCTTGAGCGGTGCACTCAGCAGATAGTAATGGTTCGGCTTCTGCTCCAGTTCTACCCATGCCTTGCGATAGTTGAGCGATGGCACGTTATCCACCGCCGAACGGGGTTCGAAGAAGATGTCCTTGCAGCAGTAGTCGGCTGGCTTCACTGGCGTGCCCAGCATTGGGAAGTTATCGGCATCCGACGAGATGATGGCGTTGGTGCAGCAGTAAGGCGAACCGTCGCTCCAGTTGTCCCACTTGTTCCATTCATTGGTAGATGCACTCGGAAGCCATCGGGTCTGTAATGGATGAACCTGATATACTACTGAAGAGAGTGGCGTCCAGCTGCCGTCGAAGAAGGTGAGCTGATATTCGCCCGGCTCCTTGGTGGTGTAGGTATATTGGATATTGTTCTTGGTGTCTGATGTTGAATGCAGAGACACGATGCCATTCTCTCCCGCATTCTTATCACCGAAGTAAAGATGATAATCTACTCCGGTTAATCCGGTAGCAGTTACGACAATCTTATCTCCTACGCATACATTGTTGACAACGATATCGTCTACACCATCTACGCACGACTGGTCGTCCTTACAGTCAGGAATACCATCATTATCAATATCACCACGTGTCACGAGTCCGTAGAATTTCTGCACATCCAATGCGCCTACAATATTGGCTAAAGTTAATCGCACCTCGTCATACGCTTTCTTTGGCTGAAAGAAGAGGATATTCTTATCGCCATAACCCGCTACATTAGCGGAAATCACCTTCCAGTCGGTAAATTTATCTCCCGTAGAATTACCATCCTTGAAGGTTTCTACCGTTAGCCAGTTTCCTACTTTTACGGCTGCCAGGAAAGTCTTGTTGTCAATGACAATTCCCAACTGATGATGATAGTCGAGTGTTCTACCCATCTTTACGGCGAATGTTTGACCAACTCCCACACTTACCGTATTGGCAACCGCCATATAGGTATTCAAGTCATCATCTACCAGATAACCTAAGTTATCATCTACAGTAGCCACACTCACCACTCCGCCAAATTTGGTTTCATTAGCATTGATGGTAGTATGTGAATGATTATGCGACATCACCATACTGCTACATGCAAGTGGCGAAGAACAGTCGTCGGAAGCCTCCTCGATAAAGGCATAGTAGATACGGAGTATAGAACCGCCCAGATTGAGTACACCCGAATTCCAGAGTTGGAACTCATCCATCTGAATCGGGGTGCCTTTGCTGTCGTAGGCTGGAACTTCGATAGAATATCTTATCTTTTGCAGCTTGCCTGAACCTGCGATATCTGCACCAATCGCATTGTTCTCATCTATCAGATGGCGATATACTTCCTTGCCTTGGTTATAGCAGCGTATCTGCAGGAATTGCAGGGCATGCAAATTGATTACTGTAGCATCAGCCTCTACCACAAAACCAATGCGCTTAGGTTGAGCTCTCTTGACGGCTTCCGGCTCTGATTCACCTTCGTGTCGGTCGGTAGCATCGTATATCAGTTGACCATCCTTACGGTGAATTCCGATGATGCAGAGGTTATCGGCAAGACTCAAGCCACCTGTATATTCGGCATATTGATCATATTCACCCTTGATAATATTGTCTCTATCCTTGAGGTCAGAGATAGAAATCAACGAGCCGGATGATTCATGAATCTTAGGCGACACCTCGTAGATATTTTCACCCAGTTGGTTGACAAGTGGTTTGCCGCAAGTTGTATTTCCATCATTAAAACCACCTACGGTAATGGTGGTTTCATCATAACATCCGTCCTGAGCCGTGGCCCTGAAGGTATATTTACCGGGTTCCAGATTGGTAACTTGACCATCAGAGGTAACCTTTACAGATGTGGTGGCCAGGATGTCGTTGCCTTCCAAATCCCAGGCACCCGTCAGCTTCCATGTTACGCTTACTTTCGGATTAGAACGGAGAGTAAACGAAGTCTGCGATTGGCAGACATTGCTGCTGATGGTAGGATTGATGGGGCACCGGTGGGATACATCTGGAGCCATTCTTACGAATCCATAGTGGATGCCGATGGTGCCTGCGTTAACTCCGAGACCCGTAAGGAATCTGATTTCGCATCCTGAAAACGGCACCTTTGCCTTGATGCTCACCGTTCCGTCGCCAATCTGCACCAGCGAGAGGTTGAGCACCTGGGCAGAAATTGTTTCTTTCTGCACCACGGTTCCCTCGCGGTCGAAGAGCAGCACGTTGATCCATGTTCCTGCATTGAGGCTCAGCAGGGCATCCATCTTGTATTTGAAGCCAGCCTCCATGCCAGCCTCGAATGCTTCGCCTTGCGGGTTCTTGTCGTTCTGCATCATAAACTTGGCTCCGCCCTGGTAACCTATGTTAAGAAGAGGGACGATGGTGGCGAAATTGTCCAGATTATCATCTGTCATCTTCTTTATATCGTCGTCAGGGAAAGGCAGGGGGATGCCGAGGAGAACAGGGCACCAGCCTTTCATCTCTTTGAGCGCCACCTGCTTGTCGCCATCGACATATTCGTTGTATTTATTGATGCCTCCATCGGTGATGGTAAACTCCGTAGATTCTCCCACGAAGGCATACCTTATTTTCATCAGGTTGGCAACATCTGCCTGAACACCGCCCGAGCAGTCGAGAGTGATTTCATCGAAGAGCCAATCACTCTGAGCTGTAAGCATGATACTGACATTGTCGGTTCCAGGAATCTGAAGCAGTTTCAGGGTAACCCCCGAACCATCCTGACCTTCCCTTACCGCCTTCACACCCTGCAATACGCCATCACGATAGAAACCGATAGAGTAAGTCTTGATGACATCAAGAGTAAGCAAGCTGCTACCCGAACCTGCCACAACTGCATATCCTGCCACAGTGCCCTTGCTGTAATAATTATCCATGTCTCTGACACTCACGATAGGGTTTACGGTTACGCCCACCTTAACTATGGATTTTATCTCGGCATAGTTGTCGAGTGAATCGTCGGTAAGGGCGCCCAGATTCTTGGTCCAGCTGCCTACGCCTACCACACCAATCAATTTGTTAATGGTGCACGATTCGCCTGTAAGGGCACGGCGGTTGCGCAGCTCACAGAATGTCATGTTGCCATATTTGGGGTCATTGTTGAACTCCACAAGATGGTCCTGCTTGTCGGTTGGCAGATCATCCCAGTTGTTGGTCCAGATGGGTTTCTTGCAGTTCTTGAACGAGTCTCTAACAGCAGTACTCTCGAAATAGGGACTGGTATTGTCATCCTTGGGTTGTGCCGCCTGGATAGAGGCGGGCACAACCATCAGGAATGTTAACACAAATGATATGAAAGTTTTGTATATAAAATGCTGTTTCATTGTCTGTTTGATTTTAAAACATAGCATAACGTCTTGATAATTCTCTTGATCTTAATCTAGCAGACGGTTTTTGTCGCCTGTAAGTTTTTTTTGATCAGTGTATGTGAAGACATATTTATGGTTTCGCCTCAGATAGAAGAGGTTGCTGACTCCATCTACTACGATGACGCCCGTGGCTGCTTCTGAAGACATCATATCCTTCGCCTTCACCAGAGAGTTGAGGGCGTAAGGATAGGCATCGAAGCCTATTCTCACGGCAAGATGTGTCTTGCCTGGCAGCACAAATGCCTTAAGAACCACTTCATTGTCTTTACCCGGAAATGGGGCATAGGCGATGGCGGTATAGGTGCCTCCCTTTGTTGAATATTTTTTGATAGGTTCACTACCCTGCTTAAAACCGTCGTAGCTGGTAAGAGGCATCTGGGTAAACACGTTGTCGGCAAGTAGGCAATACCATTGCGTCTGCGCTATAATGCTGTGATGGGCGGCATGAGTGATATGAACCTCCACTTCAGCCATGCCTCTATAGAGTGTTCCTACAAGCGGCGTAGGGGTGTTGTTTCCCAGATTTTCCTTCTGGTAATCAGCAGAAGAGATGATTGGATTTTGGGTGGCATCTCCCTGCTGGTAGAGGGTGCCATAGAAGAGCTGCGGCACCGTGATGAGCTGGCGGCTCAAGCAATTTACATTATACAGTAAGAGACCTATTTTTTTCAGATAGCCAAGCCAGTTGTTGGTGTCGTCTTTGCCATCATCATCGACTAGGTAACTCGCAAACGTGGCCTTGAACTCCTGAAATGTAGTGCCCCTCTTGATATTGAGCATATCATTGGTAATCACTTGGTTTTCCTTATACTGCGGATAGGGCGATTTCTCCTGGCTATTGTAAGCGAGGGCGATGATGCGGTATTCGTAGCCCCTGCTGATGCCGAAGGTGCCCTTTACCACATAGTGCTTGTGGGGCTTTCCCGAAAGATAATCATCTTCCTTGCCGTCTTCTAACGTGGGTTTTCCGTTAATCACCCTGTCGTTGGTAGGGTCGTACTCGAAGTCCTGGATATCGTTGACTGCGGCATCATAGGTTGCAGAATTTTCTCCATTGTTCTGAACTCTTCGGCGAAAAGCTATCAGCCTTACGGCATCGACGTTGTCGGTCTCGGCATATCCGTAGTCCTCGCCTATTGTGCCCGACGAGGAAGAGGATCCTGCACCAGGAGGAGCTACACGGGTGTTTCTGCCGTCTTGCTTGGCATTGCCATCGCTGCCGCTTAATCCGCCCAGAGTGATGGTGAAGGGAACAGTCGTAATCTCATCTTCGTTTTCCGAAGGCTGATTCATGCCTGCATCTCCATTGCTGCCATCCGAATAGGGTGGCAGATCGGCATCGCTGCTGCATCCCGCGGCTAGTGCGAGGAGGAAGCAAACCCCTACCGCCATGCCTGTCCTGATGGCGTTCATCCTGATGGCGCTTATCTTACAGATGCTAAATCTTGATTTCTGCATATTCTATTTCCGTTTTTATGCTGTTTTGTAACGTTTATTCTGTTTCAAATTCATGTTTTTTTTCGAAGGCCGGTTCTATCTCAATCTTCACGTCGGTCATCACCGGCTCGTAATACTCCTTCAGGTCGTATGGCTGGTTCACGTCCTTACTCTTGGCTCCCAGGCAATACAGGTGGTTTGCCTCGATAGGGAATTTGAACTTGTCGCCAGTGGTTGTAGACTTCCTGATGTTGTCGTACCTGTGGTGCATGCCATCCGTGTAATGCAGATAGAAGGTGGTCTCGTTCTCAGCCGAGTTCTTGCTTTTCTGCATTTTTTCCTCTGGTGTAGGCATCATGAAGTTGCTTATCATGTAGCTGTTTGCCTTCCATCCTTTCTGGGAGTCTTCAGCTCGCTTGAATATGTTCTCTTCAGCATCTACGGTCCATCCGTTTGAGGTGGTGAGGTCGATGGTGCCCAACGTCTGATAAGTCAACGGTTCAGCATCTGCTGGTGCCTGCTTCTTCCTTATCAGCGTTTCGGTGCTGATGCCGGTGACTACAACGGATAGAGAGGTGGGCGTGAAGGTAACAGGGCTCCCGGCGCCTGCTGCATTCGACTCCACCTGTGCCGGGATGTTTTCTACGTAAATCATCAGGCCAGCCACGTTACGGCTGGCGGTCAGCGTGCGGTGGAAGTATTTCGTCTCTTCCGTTACGAGAACGGGGGCTTCCTCATGGGTATTCTCGTCTTGCAGAATGCCGCTAAACAGCTCTGTGGTATTGAGGATACCGAGATTGGCGCTGTTTTTTTCCTCCTCGGTGAGGGCGATTCTTGCGTCCTCCAGTTTCGTTTCGTTTTCAGTGAATTTGGGTTCTGTAAGTACTTTCTTCGTTGCGTTTTTGTCATCTCTTCCTATAGCTAGAAACTGGTAGTAGTAGCCGTTCTGCAAATAGGGTTCGAAGGTGTATGAATGCTGCTCGGGCATGTTCTGGTGCTCGGCAGAATAGTAGGGTGTTGTATTTTTAAATGCGTCAACGGAATAGTAACCTTTATTGGCTGCTTCTTCATTAGGGATGCAATAGGTATATGCTTCGTCTGAGGTGCCCTTCTTGTCTTTGGGGCATCTGAAGACGTAGATTCTCATATCATTCACCTGCTGTGCTCCATCCCATGTATCAAGTTCTCGTGAGCCGGTAACAAGGCCTGCGCTTACACCCACTGTCATGTCCAACTTCACGGCATGCGAGCCGTCGGCGAGGGTATCAGGCGCATCATTGCTTGCGCTGCAGCTCATTAGGAGACTGGCTGCGAGGATTATATTTATAGATTTTCTCATCATATTCGTCTATTCGATTTCAATGTTCGCCTATTCGATTTGAATGGGAATTGAGTATAAAATGAATAATAAATTAAATATTGTGATGTTGGGATAGTAAGGGATGCGAGTGCCTATAGCGGGCACTGTGCATCCCTTGGATATTTTTTCTTAATACTGCCTATTTTTTATAAGAGCATATAGTAAGATTAATCACCCAACTCCATCTTGTGGATAAACTCCCAGTTGTCGTTCACCTTCAAGATGAGGTTCTGAGATTTGCTCAAGTCTTCTGGCTCGTCTTTACCTGGATCTGGATTACTTGGATCTGGTTTTGGATCTTCTGGATCTGGATTACTTGGATCTGGAGGTGTTGTTGTGCCATTTGAAGTCTTCACACCCAAGTTGTACATGTGGTTACGAACCACGTTGAAGATAGAAGGACTTTCGTCTGCAACATTTCCATTTGTATTATCAGGATTTACATCTGTAGATGGGATAGAAACAGTCCAGAACTTGATGATATTGCCTCCGGCATCCAAGAGCTGAAGCTCCATGGTGCTCTTGCCGCTAGATAAATTAAATGGAATAACGAAGTTGCTTCCGAATACAGAACCCTGCACAACCTGAGTCTTTACTTCACCAGGGTGCTGCCAGGTATCTTCAGCATTCAGCAGACCGTCCTCGTTTTTATCACCCTCAGGGAACCATTTACTCAAATCGATAGAGTAGAGCACATAACCGTTGTCGCCGCCATTGAACTGTGCATCTGAAGCAGGTGCTGCTTCACTTTTAGAACCATTAACGTAATACTTGATAGTGCTGCCAGTTGTTGTGAATGAGCTGTTGAAGTTGTTGAAAGTCAACTTATCATTCTTATCTCTTACTACGAGACGGAGGGTCTTGGCAGCTTCGCCATTCACACTTGCAGGAATGTTCTGGAAATAACCGAAGCTACCAGCTACCTGACGATGCAAGGTTACTGCTACGCCATTCTCCTCACCCTCAGTAAGGTTGATGATTTTCTTATCATCGCCGATTGTAAGCGCTGCATCACCTGCGAATACTTCCTCTGCTACTTTGTTTGCCTTCAAGGTTGCAGTAATATCATTGTAAGTTTCACCAGTAAGGCTTGGACCTGTTACATCCAAAGCATAGGTGTAGTCACTGTTATTGCTGTAACCTACAGCCATAACCTTGTAGTTACCTGCATTCAGTCTCTGATCACCCTTGTAAGTAAGAGTAAGCTGGCGGCCATGATTGGTATACGTTGTACTTGTTGTCCAATCCAACTTTGCGTCTTTGACAATAGCCTTCGTATCAGCGTTGTAAATTACGACGCGAACATTCTGGATAGTCTGCAACGCCTGTGAAGAATACAATGGGCGGCCTGCACGTGTTGTCAAGCCATCACCGCTACTTGCTACCTGCAAGACAATCTGCTGTACTGCCTCGTTCTGACCCTCTGTGCTAACCACAGCGTCGTCACTGCTACATGCGCTGAACAGCAAGCTGCTTGCTGCAAGCGCAAAAAACATACCTTTTTTCATAAATTATAAATTTAAAAATTAAGTATAAATTAATTATCAATCCAATATCATACCGTGAATTTCCTCCCAGTTGTCGTTCACCTTCATATAAATGGTGAAGCGATTGCGGTCGGAATCGTACACATATTTCAGCACCGTAATCTTGTTGCGCTCCATGCTTACCTTCACGTCATCAGGTGACAACACAGATGAATTGCCGCCTTCGCCACTATTCTTATAGAAATTGACATCCACCACTGACTCTTCCTTCTGGAAAGAAGGAGCCAGGAAAATAGAGGTCTTGGTCTTGGCGCCAGCTTCAATTTCCGATTCATGAAAGACGCTGGTCTCTTCAGAATATAGGAAACTTGGATTTACGATTCCATAGAGCTGACTTACTTCAGTATCCATCAGGCGATACCCGGCAGGAAGATTCTCTGTCCATATAACCAGTTTTCCCTTGGTGCGCTCCATCTCGCTGGTATAGCAATAATGGTTTTCATCATAGACGAGGGTATCGCAAACCTGATAAACATCATCGCCCTGACTGTGCTCCGGATGCAACAACAGCTCGTTTTTATCCAGATTGAGTTCGCCTCGCTTCTTCATACCTCCCCATACCGTAAAGACGTATTTTCCGAAAGGCATGTCGGGGTCAAAGCTTACAGGATAAGTTAATCCATCACCCTCTACTCCGAAACCTTTTTCTTCTACGATAACCTGCTGAGTGCCGTCGTCGTTGAGTCGGCTCAGACGATAGGAAAGAGACGGAACAAATGATCTAAAAGCCTGATTCTCATCCCGTTTCTCATCAGGAACAGTCTGATCAACATTGAAATAATTCTTGTCTTTCACCTCGATGTTGATACGCAGAGGAGGACATTGGTCCAGATTTTCACGGACGCACGAGGTGAATGACATAGCCAGTGCCATGCCATATATGATAACTTTTAATCTTGTCATACGCTGTTATTTATTCTGTGAGTGCCTTCTGGCTGATCAGAGTCTCTTCTGCCTTCTGGCGGTTCAATATCTCTTCAGCCACATCAACCTTGCCTTCTTTCTCGAGTAGGATGGCAAGATTGTTGGCAGCAATCTTCGACATAGGGTAATATTTCAAAGTCGTCTCATACACCTGCTTCTGCTTTTCTGCGCTCTCTGCAATCTGTGCCACATGCAGGAACTCATCTTCGCTGAAGGCATCTGGGCGGAGCTCGTACATCTGCAGCATTTCTTCATCGGTGGTGAAGTTCTTGATGATGTATGTGTAGGTGTATTCCACGCTACGGCTCTTCTGCAGATACTTCTTCTTGATGTTGTTCCAGATAGGCAGGCGGCGGATATAGCGCTCCTGCACATCATCATTGAAGTTGGCATATCGGGTCAGGATGTTCTTCACCATCGTGCTGTCGGCATCGCCGGCGGCCACCATCGCATCCAATACTGGCTGCCATCCTTCAGGGCGTGAACCGATACGGGCTATCTTCTTCACCTTGTCGCCATTCTCTATGTGCGCAAGCAGCCACTTCAGGGCTGAGTTGGCACGGTTGCGGGAAAGTGGGGTGTTAACCTTCAGCGGGCCGTCGGCTGATGCCAGACCATAGATGCCCAAAGAAGTGAGGGTAGCGAGGCTGTCGCTGAGCACTGGAACTATATCGCTCAACATGTGGTCGAGCTCAGCCTGGTTGTTGCTCATCTTGAGATTGATATCATATTTATTGATAGCAAACTCAAGTCGTGCCACGCCCTTTCCTTCTCTTATCTTCGGCTTGATCTCGAAGGTATGCTTCATCCAGTTGAGATGCAGTTGCTTCTTGATTTCCGGACGGAACACATCGGCTATCTTGGTATGGCTGATGGCACGGCATTCGCCGCATCCGTCGGCAGAAGCCACTGCCACGAGGCTTCCCTTATGGAAGTTGGCAGGCAGGGTGATGGTGTCGTTATATAACACGGATAAATCTACTTTCGTGTTCGTAACTCTCTGTGCAATAGAATCGTATGGATCAGCAATACTATCGAGCACCCATTTACGTTCCATCTTCCTGCTGTAGATTGGCGCATCCAGCACTATAGGCTTGTATTTAGCCACGATGCTGTCGCTGTCTGTCAATACAGGTATTACGAAGAGACGGCTTCTCTTCGAGAAATAATGCTTCGGGATATGAACCTGAAGGTTGAGTGCAGCCTGATTGCTGCTATCTGGCATGAGCATAAAGGAATCGGGAGTACATGTAATCTTTTTATCACTTACTATGTTCTGTTTGCTGCATGAAGTCATAGCCGTCAGAAAAGCTATGCCTAAACCAGCAATAGCCAGATATACTATTTTGAGTTTCATTCTATCATACATAATGTTCTTTGTGATTAAATGATACACTTTTTTTAAAAGATATAGACTAATGATAGTGCAGCCTTGGTAGGACCGATATAGTTCTCGTTCTTCTTTTCCTGGCACTTGATGCAGGGCAAGTTAGGGCTTTGCTTGTACCAGAGGTGGGCGTATCCCACACCGATGGCTGCCTCCAGGTTCCAGTGAGGGGATAGAATCCAGTCGTAACCGTATGTTACGCCTCCGCCAGCCAAGTAGCCATCGTAGAGCTTGCTGCCAAAACCTCCGTAGAATTGAGCACCATGCAGGTGGATACCTACGAAATGTCCTTCGTACTTTTCGCATAGCCAGTATTTCATTTCTGGCTGCACCAAGAGAAGGTGCATCTTCTTGTCTTCCCTGAATGTCCAGGGGTTGTATGCTACATCTGCTTCCAGGGTTACCTGGTTGCTGATTGCCTTTTCCACGCCGATATTGAGTGTGGTTGTCGCCCAATAGAGTCCGTTCGTCTTCAAGGCGAAATCTTGTGAGTAACCTACTGTCTTAATTCCTAAAATAACAAACAGCAAAACTGCTTTCCTTTTCATTATCAATTACTATATTAATATTTGTACTGAATCTTACTGTTGCTTTGTTGTTAACCAATATAAACCTATTATGACTTATCAAATGGTCCTCAACATATATAAACTAATCCCTTTATATTACTTGGAGACTGATTTCCGATTGCAAAGGTATATAATTTTGTAGATTTTATAAAATCCCCCCCCCCGTTTTAGTATGTTTTAATATTAATAAACGTATTTTTAGTTAAATACCAGTTAAATTGAGGTGACGAGTGGATAACACCCAGGCACGCATACCTTCGGTCAACTCATGATAAGTCGCCTTCTCTGAATAAATGTGCTTGGCAGACTTCACTAACTGGTTTTCGATTTCCAATATCGCCCTTTTGTCGTAACTTTGCTGACAGTTACCGAATGGTGAACAGCGGGGTGAACACTTGCCCCAAGCATTCACCTTTTCGGCTCTGGGGTGAACCCTAGTAAAAAGAACTTTGTATATACAGCGCATGCTAGAAATATAAGAGTCTATATTATAATGGGTTATATAGTGTTTTTAACACATTATTAACGCTAAAGGTTGGCATCGGGGTTCACCCTTCACCGACTTCATCGCCAAGTGTTCACCCACACTCTTTCGTAGAGAACGTTGCAAACAACAAAATAGTATAAACAACTGCAATTTTTAAACAAAATGAGAAAAGACCAAAACAACAACAGCATGAATGGGACAGCTACGATGCCATCGATCCTACGGATACTTTCGAGGACTAAGTATCTTACTTTCAACCCGTAAGTATCTTACTTTCAACCCGTAAGTATCTTACTTTCGACCCGTAAGTATGTATGAGAAAGTATGAGAAAGTATGAAGTGGCGTTTTCAGATTTCGTATCTTTGCATTGTCATTCAAAGAGGATGATGCTCCTACCCCAACGGGGGTAGAAGGATAAATGGAGGAAGAACAAAAAAAGCATGGATTAAACTCCATGCTCTTTTTTGCTTTTATATTTAATCTTGTCAAAACCTTCACCATACACACCGATAACGGCACTCTGACTGACAAAGGCATGTGGATCTATCTCGCTGATAAGACGGAAGATAGCTGGAGCCTGGCGCTGTTTGGCCAGCACGAACAGCATCTTCACATCCTGACCGGAATAAAAACCGCTGGCATTCACCACCGTTACTCCCCTATCAGCATCTACATTGATGCGCTTGCCTATCTCCTCATACTTCTGAGAAATGATAAAGAACTGTACGCTTCGTCTTCTGCTGTTCACCACCTGGTCGATGCAGAATGCCTGAACACAAAGGACCACATAACCATATAACACCTTCTCCCAATCGTGAACCACCAGGTAACTGGAACTGATGATGAAGATGTCGCATATCATAATCACTCTACCCAGAGAAATGTCGCGATACTTGTTGACGATGGCTGCGATGATATCCGTACCACCCGTACTTCCACCAACAGAGAAACCGAGTCCGATTCCGCAGCCACAGAAAACGGCACCCAGGAAAGCAGCCCATAAAGGTTGGTTTTCCAAGAGATGAATATCGCCTAAACGGCTGGAGAAGAAGGAGGTCAAGGCGGTTACCACGATGACGGCATAAACGGTCTTGACGCAGAACTTAGCTCCCAAAATCTTGAACGCACATATTAACAAGGTGGCGTTGACGATAAAATACGGAATTTGCACAGGGCAACCGGTTGCCCAATAGATAATACTGGAGATACCAGGCAATCCGCTTGCCGTCACATTGGTTGGCAAGAGGAATACGTTCCATCCTATAGCGTAGGATATCATACCTATCGCAATCAAAACATAGTCTTGTACAGACTTCCACAAGGGTCGAGGAGGTGTCATAATTAATTAATAATTTACAATTTATATTTTTTTTAAAAGCTTTTGCCCTTACAGGGCGTTTTTAAATGCAATTATATTTACCCAGGGTGTTGCCCTGGGCTAGGAGCTTCTGCCCTTACAGGGCGTGCTGACTATACATTTCTGGGCGTGTGAGTTTTACCAGAATTTCTTCTGCTGCTCTGACCACTCAAATCCTTGGGTAGCCATTTTGGTTTCTAATGCTGCACGGTTCACATTGAAGTGATTACAAATCTCATCGAGTGTTTCAAACTCGTGGTCACGAAGCAGGAAGTTGATGGCGCTTACGAGCATCGGAACATCATTCATTGGTAACTTATCCATTTTTCAATTGATAATTAATAATTTATAATGTATAATGGAGGCACCATGCCTCTTTCGGGCTGCAAAGTTACTGCAAATTTTAGATAAAACAAAAAAAAATCCCAGCAATCTTTTACCGATTGCTGGGATTTTTATAAATTATTGATGATTTACGCATTCACTGCAACTGAAATCCAGTCGAATACGAATGAACAAATACCGAATGCTACGATACCTACGGTGCAGATAGCAAGCGCCAACTTGGTTGAGCATGCGCTCTGGAAAGTAGGAAGCGGATTATCGCTGTGCTTGATGAACATTGCCTTCACAATGAGCAGGTAGTAGTACAAGCTGATAACAGTGTTTACCAACGCGATGAATACTACGCCGTATGCCCAGGCTCCCAATGTGGTGTGGATGTCGTGTGTACCAACGGCTGCCATGAACACGAAGAACTTCGAGAACATACCGGCGAATGGAGGAATACCACCCAATGAGAACAATGCCAAGGTCATCAGGAATGCCAGACGTGGATTGGTCTTGTACAAACCATTGTAGCTGTCCATCTGAACAGTACCGTTGTTGTGCTCCTCAATAGATGAGATGATGGTGAAGACGCTCAGGTTGGCTACTACGTAAATCAATACATAGTAAGTCAGGGCGCTCACGCTCATCGCTGAGTTACCTACCACTGCCAACATGATGTAACCTGCCTGAGAGATAGAAGAGAATGCCATGAAACGCTTCAGGTCGCTCTGACGGATGGCAAACAGGTTGGCGATAGTGATAGAAAGTACAATCACGATGTAGAGCAATACGGTCCAGTACTCTACCATTGGCTGGAACACCTTCATGAGGATGGCGCAGAGAGTGAATGCTGCAGCACCCTTAGATACTACTGACAGATAACCTGTAACAGTAGTTGGTGCACCCTGGTATGAATCGGCTGTCCAGAAGTGGAAAGGAACCAAGGAAATCTTGAAACCGAGACCACTGAAGAAGAATACCATACCGGCGATGGTCAATGGTGATGCAGAGATAACCTTTGCGATATCATCGAAGTACAAAGTACCACAAGCAGCATAGAGCAGAGAGATACCGTAGATCATCACGCCACTTGAGAAAGTAGCAGTAAGGATGAACTTAGCTCCTGCCTCAGCAGAATTGTGACGGTACTTATCGAATGCTACCAAGCAAGCCATTGGCACAGATGCCATTTCGAGACCGAGGAAGAACAGGAGGAAGTGGTTGGCACTAACCATCATGTTCATACCGAGCAAGGTAGAGATAATCAGCATATAGAACTCACCCTCCTTGAAGGCTGTGTCCTGGCGGCTCAACCACTCCTTAGCCTGTACCATTACGATGAGGGTACCCAGCGCCAGGATAGTCTTCAAAACACCGGCAGCAGGACCTGTTGTGTACATGCCACCAAATGCCTCTGTGGCTTCTGTTGGGAAGATATTGATGGCAATGTGAGCCACCATCAAGAGACATACCAGAGGATTGAACCACTTACGGTCTGCGCTCTTGGAACTGCAGAAGTCAGCAATGAAAGTGATCAACAGAACTACCATCAGAGTAGCTTCTGGAATCATATTTAAAAATTGACTGTAATTCATTTCTTCTGATATTTATTACATGATTACACTAAAGATTGGACCTACAGCGTCCATGATAATCTCCTCTGCCCAGAGTGGGAACATACCGAGACCTGCAACGCAGGCGATAAGACCTGCTACAGCGATACGCTCGTCCCAGGTAGCATCGTGAAGCTTCTCCAACTTAGGATTAGGAACCTTCTGATAAAGGATCTTACCAACACAACGCAGAATGTAAACCGCAGTTACTACGATAGAGGTACATGCGATGATGGTACATACACGATGGAACATATCTGCATTCTGGAAGGCACCTACGAAGATGGTCATCTCGGCTACGAAACCTGAGAAACCAGGCAAACCGAGGTTAGCCAAACCAGCTACTGCATAACCTACAGAGAGGAATGGAATAATCTTCATCAAACCACCCAGATAACGTACGTCACGTGTACCAGCCTGATGATAAATCATACCGATAACGGCGAAGAAGAGGGCGGTCATCAAACCGTGAGACAACATCTGGAGGATTGCACCAGTAGCAGCAGTCTCGGTCATCATACAGAGAGCGAAGAGCACCATACCACAGTGAGAAACTGATGAGTAAGCGTTGATGTACTTCAAGTCGGTCTGTACACATGCTGACAAAGCACCATATACAATAGAGATAGTAGTCAGCACGAGGAACACCTTGATCCAGAAGCCGTGAGTAGCAGCTGGCAAGAGGAACATGGCGATACGGAAGCAACCGTAACCACCAAGCTTCATCAATACACCGGCGTGCAACATAGATACGGCTGTTGGCGCACTGGCGTGACCATCAGGAGACCATGTGTGGAATGGGAACAGCGCACCGAGGATACCGAAACCGATGAAGAGCAATGGGAAGAACACGTTCTGCACACTCTCTGGAATCGCATGAGCACCATTGGTGTGGTGAGCGATATCGAGGATTTCGAAGGTCTGAGCACCACTGTAGAAGTAGATTCCCAGGATACCGATAACCAAAAGGGCTGAACCACCCATCAACATCAAAGTCAACTTCATGGCAGAATACTCCTTCGCACCACTACCCCATACACCGATGAGGAGGTACATAGGAATCAGCGCAACCTCATAGAACATGAACATGGTAAACATGTCGATAGAGATGAAGAAGCCATATACACCGATGCTCAGGAGCGTGAACCAGAGGAAGTATTCCTTCTTCATTGGTTCCATCTGCCAGGAAGCAAATGTACCGGTGAACACGATGATAGAAGTCAGGAGAATCATCACCACTGAAATACCATCCACACCGAGTGAATAGTTGATGTGCAATGGTTCAAACCAAGGCACACAGTAGGTGAAGAGCATCGGAGCTTGGTCGGCTGGCATTGTCTCACGAGCTTCGAGAAATGCAAACACCAAATAGATGGAGAGACCGAGCAATACGCTGGCACCTGCTACCATCACACCACGAACCTGCTTGTCGTTGCGTGCCAACCAGAGGCCGAGCAACATCAGGAGTGGTACTATGACGAATATACTTAAATTCATTTCTTTTCTATTTACTTAATTGTGAGACTTTCATTAAAGAAGTGCGAGCAGGCACAATGTCAATGCCACGGTACCGGTGAGGAACCAGATAGCATAGCTGCGAACATCACCACTCTGCCATGGGCGGATGGTTTCACCTGCCTCCTGTGTACCCCAAGCCATGAAGTTGAAGGTACCATCGATAACGCGACGGTCGAACCATGCGATTGGCTTTGAGAAGCAACCGAAGACAATCTTGTGGGTGAAGAACTGCCAAGCATCGTCGATATAGAAACGGTTCAACGCTGCCTTGTGCAACTTAGGCATCTTCTTAGCCAAAGCGTCTGCCAATGGAGTCTTCTTAGGAGCATACATGTAAGTAGCCAGACCGATACCGATGATAGCAACGATAACAGAGGTTGTTGCCACACTCATGTCGATATGGATATCGTAGCTCTGACCTGTAGCAGATACGAAGTGACCGAATGGAATCAAACCACAGAGGCAAGAGATGATGGCGAGGAATACCAATGGACCCCACATCACGAAAGGAACCTCCTGTGGCTTGCGACGGTTCTCTGGATCCAGCTCATAGTAGCTCTGTCCCCAGAAGATTACGTAGTAGAGACGGAACATGTAGAATGCTGTCATACCGGCAACCACTGTCATGAACCAGCCCATGAATGGAGAGAACTGGAAGCAAGCTGAGATAATCTCATCCTTTGACCAGAAACCTGCGAATGGAGGAATACCTGCAATCGCCAAGCAACCGATGAGGAAGCAGATGTTGGTAATAGGCATGTACTTGTGCAGACCGCCCATGTAATCCTTGAAGTTGCTGCCGATGATGACGATGATGGCACCAGAGCAGAGGAAGAGCAACGCCTTGAACATAGCGTGGGTAAACAGGTGGAAGATACCAGCCATATAACCCAAACCACCATGGTGGTTATCTACTGCGAAGCAAACGCCGAGAGCTACGAGCATGTAGGCAATCTGAGAGATAGTAGAGAAAGCCAGACCACGCTTGATATCACGCTGGCAGCAAGCTACAGCTGCTGCATAGAATGCGGTGAAGGCTGCAATGTAAGCTACATAGTGCAAAGTCTCAGGAGCATACTGTACCCAGATTGGGAAGAGGCTGGCTACCTGATAAACACCTGCTACAACCATGGTAGCGGCGTGGATCAACGCAGAAACAGGTGTTGGACCCTCCATCGCATCTGGCAACCAAATGTGCAATGGGAACATCGCACTCTTACCGGCACCACCGATGAACATGAGGAACAAGGCTGTTGGCATTACCCAAGCAGCACCTGCCAAAGCAGAGTTGAGCTCTGGCTGAGCATTCAAGTCATAGTTGAAGGTTCCTACATAGAAGCTGTAGAACAGGATACCGATGAGGAAGAAGAGGTCAGCGAAACGGGTTACAATGAACGCCTTCTTGCTGGCATGAACTGCAGCATGCTTTGGATAGTAGAAACCGATGAGCAGGTATGAGCAAACACCCACCAACTCCCAGAACAGATACATCTGGAAGATGTTGGTAGCTACTACCAGGCCCAACATTGACATGGTGAAGAGGCTCAGGTAAGCGTAGAAACGCTGCATACCCTTCTCGTATTCCTCAACCTTGTAGTTCTCATCACGCTCTGCCATATAGCCGAAGCTGTAGATGTGAACCATGAAGCTGACGGTGGTAATCACGATGAGCATCAATACGGAGATTGGGCTCAGGCGGAAACCGATGTTGAAGGTGAGCAACTCAGTAAACTTCAACCATGTGAAATTAAATACGGTAACAGTTGGGTACATACCTGTTGAGGCATCACGACCCACTGCAAAGAAGTACTCGTATGCTGTATAGACAGACATCGCGAATACACAGCCCATCAATACGGTACCGATGAGTGCTGCTACCGGTCTTTTCATCTTCATACCCACAAGTCCCAGAACCAGGAAGCTCAGGAATGGCAGAAGAAGTATCAAAAATGCATAATTGTATTCCATTGTCTTTTAGAATTTCATGTTTTCAATACTGTTCACCTGGTCACTGTGATAGTTGCGGTAAACGTTGATAATAATAGCGAGCGCTACGGCTGTCTCGGCTGCTGCTACTCCGATAGAGAACAATGTGAAGAAGAAACCTTCCAACTGTCCTGGGAAGAGGATGCGGTTGAACACAGCGAAGTTCAGGTCGGCTGCATTCAATACAAGCTCGATGGAGATGAGCATGGCAACGAGGTTACGGCGTGTACAGAAGCCATAGACTCCGATGAAGAACAAGAGTGCTGAGAGCACGAAGAAATATTGTACTGGAATCATTTCTTATCCTCCTTTCTTGCGATTAAGATACCACCGATGATACATGCCAACAGGAATACAGAGATAAACTCGAATGGCAATACATAGCCATACTTGTCAGCACCTACCAGTGCAGAACCTACCTGGTCCATTGGCACCTCGGTGTCGGCTACGGTTGCAGCCATATCAATAAAGTGATTCTTCAACACGACGACTGCCAAGGTTACGAAACCAACGAGGCAGACGAGTGCGCGACCTACAATCTTGCTACCCTTGACATGCTCCAAAAGACCCTGGAGAGTACGCTTTGATACCAACTGGATAGCGAAGACATAAAGCATGGTGATACCACCGGCATATACAGAAATCTGAGCTGCACCCAGATAAGTATAGTCGAGCAGGAAGAACATGCCTGCTACACCGAAGAGTACGAACAACAGGAAGGTTGCAGCACGCATGATGCGCTTGGTGAACACGCACATGATGGCTGAGCCAAGGATGACTACTGCCAAGATGACGAACATAAATAAATTTGCTGTTATCATTGTCTAAAGTCCTCCTTACTTAGTCTTGGTGTTAAACTTACCGATTTCCAATGGGGCACCACCATCGATGAGGTTAGGAAGGCTTCCGCCCTTATAAACCTCCTTGTCAAGGTGCATCACCAACTTGTTGCGGTCGAAGACTGCATTCTCGAAATCGTTGACAAACTTGATTGCACCGAAGTTACATGCGTTCACACAGAGCTCGCAGAACATGCAGTCGCCCAAGTCGTACTGGTAATCTACCAGCTTGCGCTTCTTCTTGCCTGTCTCTGGATCCTCCACCATCTCGGTTACGATCTTGATGGTATCGTTAGGGCATGACTTCTCACACAATGTACAACCCACACACTTGTAAGCCTCGTTCTCATCACGAACGAAGACCAGGCGACCACGGAAACGTGGAGATACGTGGAGTGTAGTCTTGCGGTTCTCAGGATACTGCTCTGTGCTCTTTGGTGTGAAGTACTCCTTCATGGTAGTCTTCATACCGATAGCGAGGGTCTTCAAACCCGCTGCAATACCGCCGAAATATGAATTGTTAGACATACTTTCTTATTATTATAATAATGTGTATTAAAGATTATCCGTGGAATCCGAATGCTACGCATACTGTCATCAAGATCAGGATGACCAGTGACAATGGCATCAGATACTTCCACTCCAACTTCAGAATCTGGTCGATACGCAGACGTGGGAATGTCCAACGTACCCACATCAGGAGCCATACCACGGCAAAGGTCTTACCGAAGAACCAGATGAAACCTGGGATGAGGTTCATCAGATTGTCGAAGCCCTCGATACCGATGTTCAATGGCGCCCAACCACCGAGAAATACGGTAGAAGCGATACCAGAAATCACGAAGAGGTTAAGGTACTCAGCCAGGTAGTAGAAACCGAAGCCCATACCTGAATACTCAGTGTGGTAACCAGCGGTCAACTCACTCTCAGCCTCAGCCAAGTCGAAAGGACCACGGTTAGCCTCAGCATTACCTGCTACGAGGAATACGAGGAAAGCCAAGATAGCTGGCACATGACCCTTGATAATCAACCAGTTCCAAGCACCAGTCTGTGCCTCTACGATACCGCTTACCTGCATGGTGCCGGTAAGAACGACTGCAGAAATCAGACAGAGACCGAGAGACATCTCATAAGAAATCATCTGTACGGCACCACGCATGGCAGATACCACAGAGTATTTGTTGTTAGATGCCCAACCTGCGAGGAACACACCCAGCACGCCGATAGAACTTACGGCTGTGATGAGGAATACACCTACGTTGAAGTCAAGAATATGAGCTCCCTTGTTCCATGGAAGGAATGAGAAAGTACCTACAGAGGCAATGATCACGAGGAATGGTGCCATGTAGTAGAGCAGCTTGTCGGCTCTATCTACAGCGAAGATCTCCTTGATCAACATCTTGAGCACGTCGGCGAATACCTGGAAGATACCCCAAGGACCTACACGCATAGGGCCGAGACGGCACTGGAAGTAGGCACACACCTTACGCTCCATGAAGATAAGTACGATAGCAATGAGGGCGTATGCTGTCAAAATGCAGATACCCACGAGCACGCACTCTATCAGAATCGACAGGAAGTCGCCCAAACCCAAGGTCTGGCGAAGCAGATTGTCGATGAATGTTGTTACTATACTAAAATCAAACATAATTATCTATCAATATCAGGGATTACGAAATCGATTGCTGCACCTGTAGTGATGAGGTCGGCGATCTTCTGACCACGGAGCATTGGATCCAAGGCTCCTGTGAGTGAGAGACCCATCGGACGCATCTTCATACGGTATGGACTCTTGTCACCCTTTGAGTCGAGATATACACCAAACTCGCCGCTGGCACCCTCTACAGAGAAGTACCACTGTCCCTCTGGAACCTTGATGATTGGCTTCTGCTTGATGTAGTACTCACCCTCTGGAATGTTGTCGATCAGCTGCTCGATGATGTCCAAGCTCTGATACAACTCCTGGATGTGTACATAGTAACGATCCATTGAATCGCAACCGGTAAGGGTGATTTCCTTCCACTCTACCTTGTCGTACATATCGTAAGGATGACGCTTGCGGGTATCGTTCTTCCAACCTGATGCACGACCGGCAGGACCGGTTACGGCATAGTTGATACAATCCTCAAGGTTCATTGGACCTACGCCTTCGAGACGATTGTGAGTAATCACGTTGTCACCGAATACGTCAAGGTATTCCTGAATCATCGGACGGAGATACTTGCAGAGGGTCTTCACGTTCTGAACGAAGTTAGGGTCGATATCTGCCTGCAGACCACCGATACGGTAGTAGTTCTGGATCAGACGGCCACCGGTTGTCTCCTCCATCACGTTCAATACGTGCTCACGGTCGCGCATACAGTAAAGGAATGCGGTCAAGGCACCCAAGTCCTGTGCGGTACAGCCGAGGTACAACAAGTGAGAGTCGATACGCTGCAACTCATCCATAATGGTGCGGATGTAGCGGATACGGTCTGAGAGTTCGATACCCATCGCCTCTTCGATAACGCCTACCAATGCGTGGCGGTGCATCATCGCAGAAAGATAGTTCAGACGGTCGGTCAATGCCAAGGTCTGTGGATAGGTCATGTTCTCCCACATCTTCTCGATACCACGGTGAATATAACCGAGGTGTGGATAGATGCGCTTCACGGTCTCACCATCAATAACAGTCTGCAATCGGAGCACACCGTGGGTAGATGGGTGGTTAGGACCGATGTTGACAACATAGTCGTTCTCATCAAAGCGACGCTTCTCTGTAGCAACGAGATGTCCATCCTCGCTCAAGGAATACTCCACGGTGAAGTCATCCTCTGGCTCATCGGTGCAAGGGAACTTGTTTGCCTCAGGACTCATATCGAAGTCCTTGCGCAATGGATAGCCCTGGAAATCGGTGCGGAGGAAAAGACGGCGCATATCTGGGTGCCCCAGGAACTTGATGCCGACGAAATCAAATACCTCACGCTCCAGGAGGTCAGCTACCTTCCAAAGGTTAATAACTGTAGGAATCACATCACTGCCATCCACCTTCTTGGCGATGGTCTTTACCGAGCAGCGCTCATTGGTCTGAGTATTCTCGAGAATATAGATACATCCGAGACCTTCCTCACCGAAGTCTTCACCGATGATGGTAACAAGGTAGTCGAAATGCTTCTCGTTCTTCAACTTCGCCATTTCAGAGGCGAAATTATCAAAACTCAATTCAATATTATTCAGTTTCATGTTCTTATACCTTATTATATTAATCAGTTAGACCTTTCTGAGGGTCGAAATCCTCAGGTACTTCAGTTACGATGATAGGCTCCTTGTGTCCGAGCTTCTCGCTGTCAGAGAGGTTCTCGTTGCTCAAGCCGCGAAGACCACCCTTACTCATAGAAAGCTCCTTCTCATCCTGAGTCATCTTGTGGTTGGCACCACCGAAGAATTTCTCAACCTTTACCTTACGCTGCAACTGCATCATACCATAAAGGATAGCCTCAGGGCGTGGAGGACAGCCAGGTATGTAAACATCCACAGGAACCAACTCGCTGATACCACGAACCACATTGTAGCTCTTCTTGAACGGACCACCAGAGATGGCGCATCCACCAACAGCTACCACATACTTAGGCTCAGCCATTTCATCATACAAACGCTTGAACACTGGTGCCATCTTATTGGTAATAGTACCGGCACACATGATCAAGTCAGCCTGACGTGGAGAGTTACGGGTTACCTCGAAACCAAAACGGGAGAAGTCGTAACGTGCACAACCTACAGCCATGAACTCGATACCACAGCAAGAAGTACCGAAGGTCAAAGACCAGAGTGAGTTACTGCGTCCCCAGTTAATGGCAGCATCGAGCGAACCGACTACCACGTTAGCACCACCCTCATTGAGCTCCTGCGCAATCTTTTCGAGGGTATCATTGTCCTTAAACTCGTCGTAAGGAATACTCTTGATAGAGGCTCTTTTGTTTACTTCCATTCCAATGCTCCTTTCCGCCAAGCGTATGCAAGGCCAAATACCAATACCAACAGGAAGAACCCGATGCTCACGAGAGCCATAGGTCCAAACTGCTTAACTACGACTGCCCATGGGTAAAGCAATACTGTCTCGATATCAAACATCAGGAAAAGGATGGCGAAGAGATAGTAGCCGATGTGTGATGGCAACCATGAGCTGCCACGTGTCGGAATACCACACTCAAAAGGTTCACCCTTTACCGGATTGTATGAACGAGGACCGATTAACTTCGCGATGACATAAGCAGCCACCACCAAGGTTACAGCCGTCAGCAAAACGGTGATAAATAGTGTAAAGTTCATAAATTTGTTATAACGTTATTTTATATAAATGCTTCTAAGCGGTTGCAAAGGTAACACTTTTTTCTGAAAGAGCACATTTTTTTATGGTTTAATTTGCATCCAAAGTAAAAAAATACAAAAAACAGCCTGATTTCATCAGTTAACAGACAGTATTAACAAAGGTTCGGAAACAGAGAAAACGAGCGTATTTTGTAGCAAAAAGGAACAGAATAGTAGGATTTTTTTGCCCCAAAATAAGTTAAAAAGAATGCAGCTATTGAATATTTTCCAAGGTTTAAGAGATTATAACAGGGAAAATATGTATCTTTGCAGCCACGAACCAGGTTCTAAGGATATGATTGAATAAGCGATAACCCTTTAGTTGTACAACCATAAAACGCAACCACGCCAGGCGTTCCTCCTTTGACGCCTAGCGGAGTTGCGCTTTTTACCTTTATGATAAGGACTTGGGGGACTAGCGATGGAATCGCTAAGAACGGGGGGCGAAAGGCGTTAAGGTTCTTTTTACCTTTTTACCCTTTTACTTTTTTACCCTTTTTACTTTTTTACCTTTAAACCTCCTTTTCAGCAAACAGACCGAAGAGCTCAGCATCTATCAGGTCAGTAACCTTTCGGAAGTCTTCCGGATTCTCTCCGAACTCCAGATTATCACCATCGATGATGATGAGGCGACCTTTATAATCCTTGATCCAATCCTCATAACGCTTGTTCAAGCCCTGGAGATAATCGATGCGGATGCTCTTCTCGAAATCGCGGCCACGCTTCTCGATATGCTTCACGAGCGTAGGAATGCTGCTCTTGATATATATCATCAGGTCAGGGAGTTTCACCAGACTGATCATCAGATCAAAGAGATCGGTATAGTTCTTGAAATCCCTGTCGCTCATCATACCGATATCATGAAGATTAGGCGCAAAGATACGCGCATCCTCGAAGATGGTTCTATCCTGTACGATGGTCTGCTCTGAACGGGAAATCTCCACAACATCATGGAATCGCTTGTTCAGGAAGTAAATCTGAAGATTAAACGACCAACGTTCCATATCCTTGTAATAATCAGCCAGATATGGATTATTATCTACCGGCTCGAAATTAGCTTTCCAGCCATATCTCTTGGCAAGCATCTTGGTTAATGTTGTCTTGCCGCTACCTATATTTCCTGCTATTGCTATATGCATTTTTTTACCTTTTTACTTTTTTACCTTTAAGAGAACAGCCCGAAGAGCTTGGCATCTATCTTATCTACGATTTCACCAAACTGCTTGGGACTGTGCTCGAAATCGAGATTATCAACTTCTACGATAAGCACCTTGCCCTTATACTTGTTCATGATGAAATCTTCGTAAAGATTGTTGATACCTTCCAGATAATCCAAAGGCATCTTCTGCTCATAATCACGACCGCGCTTCTGGATATTCTTCACGAGGTGAGGAACTGAAGAACGGAGATATATCATCAGTTCAGGCATCTCTACCACTTCCATCATCGACTCGAAGAGCTCCATATAAGTCTCGTAGTCGCGCTGGTCCATGTTGCCCATCTTCCGGTTGTTGGCCGCAAAGACATAAACACCCTCAAAGATGGTACGGTCCTGGATGACCGTCTCTTTACTGTGTTGGATTTCCAGCAGATTCTTGAATCGCTGCTTCAGATAGAACACCTCCATATTGAGAGCCCATCGCGAGATATCCTTGTAATAGTCATCGATATAGGGGTTTTCAGCCACGGGCTCCAAGTACTGTTTCCATCCATAATGTTTAGAAAGCATCTTGGTGAGGGTTGTCTTGCCACTACCGATATTTCCTGCTATTGCTATATACATTTATTAATAAGAATAATTTACAATTTAATAATGAATAATGGGGCTGGCGCCGCATTGGCTGCAAAAGTACAATAAAAAATCGGGATAAACAAAAAAATCCAAGCAAATATATGATTTGCTTGGATTTTTGTATTCTATTCCTGCCTTGCAGGGAATCTGTATGTTAATAGTCGCGTTCGATGAGTTCGAGACACATACGGGAGTTGTGATAAGGACATTTCCAGAAACCCGCCTTATCATCCTCCTTGTTCACCGTACCATCTTCCAGGATAGCCCAGTGCCACTCACCGTTCTTGTTATCCAGCAGATGCTTGGCTACATAGTTCCAGCAAGAGATGGCAACCAGAAGATTCTCTTCGGTACGGAAATACTGATAGAGGTCGATATGTCCGATGATGTTCTCGCACTGCACCCACCACTGGCGCTGGAGATCATACTTATCTCCATCTTTCCAATGCTCATAAACCATACTGCCATCCGGACGTAAGCCTTCATCTGCTGCATCGGCTATACGACGGATGATGCGCTCTATCTTATGCAGCAATATCTTATCGTCCAAAACCAGCGCGGTTTCGTGGAGCAGCCAGGACGCCTCAATATCATGACCATAGCTCTCGATGTTGCGCTTGCCCTCCCACTCGTCATTGAAGAAGAGGTCGAGATGATAAGTCTCCTTGTTCAGAAGCTTATCGGTGAAGATATCGAGCAGATTGCGGATGCTCTTCTCCAGTTCCGGAGTCTTCCATACACGATAAAGATTGGTATATGGCTCGATGATATGCAAATGGGTATTCATCGTACGGGAACCATTCTCATCCTTATCAGAGAGACGCATGTCGGCAATCGGATTCCACTCACGGGTCAATGCCTCGATATATCCGTTGTTCTTGGCATCAAAGGCATGCTTCTCTATGTCATGATACAGAGAGATGGCGATATCCAACGCCTCCTTGTCACCTGTTGCACGGGCATACTCCGAGAAACCATAGATAGCAAAGCCGATGGCGTAAGTCTGCTTCTTGGTATCGAGCGGATTACCCTGATAGTCAACACTCCAATAGATGCCACCATATTCCCTGTCGAGGAAATAATCGCGCACATAATCCTTGGCACGGGTGGCAGCCTCAAGATACTCCGGCTTCTTCAAGACACGATAGGCAGCAGAAAACGCCCAGAGGATACGGGCATTCATCACTGCTCCCTTCTCGGCTACAGGATGTACCTGGTCGTTACCGTCTACACGTCCGTAAAAGCCACCGTTTTCTTCATCTTTCACTTTCGTTAGCCAATAGCTGAGGATGTTGTTCTCCAGAACATCCCGCATCGTTTCTTTAAGATTTTCCATTTTTCCATTTTTAATAGTGATTATTAGTTATGTTAAAACAGTTATTTGCGGATAGGGAACTTCCAGGCAAGCACCATCAGCAGGAAGGCGATGACGGCTGGGAAGAGTGAGAACAATGACCATACCATCGTAAGCACAGAGTCGGTGACACTGGCTGGGTCGATCATCGTATTACCCATCTTATCTGTTATCATGTTGGCACCTGCCCAGCCCAGGAAGAGGGCGATGAGAGAACCGGAAATGGCGGTACCCAACTTCTGGCTCATCGTACCGGAAGAGAAGATAAGACCTGTAGCTGATGTTCCGAAATGCTCGGTATGGTAGTCGGCTACATCGGCATACATAGACCACATCAATGGCGAATAGATACCGATACCCATAGAGGTAAGGATAACGATGGCTATCATTACCCAGATATACGACGGATTCATCGGGATGAAGAAGAAGACAACCGAGAGTACCAGACAGAGAGTTGCAGACCAGAAGAATGCCATGCGCTTGCTGCCTACCAGACGGGTGAACCAAGGAGATACACCACCGAAAATCATACAGGTTACTTCACCAAACGCCATGAAAACGGTATAGTTGATAATCAATCCCTCGATGGTTACATTGCCATGCAGACAGTAATCAAACATATAGCCAGCTACGGCATAGCGGAATCCGTTGAAGAAGTTGGTACACACGGCGATGGCTGTCATATAGAGCCAAGCCTTATTGTGAACGAGGTCGGCAAACTGCTGGAAAGAGAACTTCTCAGCGCGCTTCGGCTTCAGACGTTCCTTGGTAAGGAGTCCGCAAGCCAATGTCATCACAGCTGCAATAATACCGAGCACGGCACCAATGACAGCATACTGATGTGCGGCTGTTCCACCTACCATTTTCTGGAGATAAGGGAAAGAGAGCAGGGTGACGAATCCCATGGCATAAGCACCCACCATACGGAAAGAAGAGAACTGGTTCTTCTCATCATCATCCTCGGTCATCACACCGAGCAATGAGCCGTAAGGCACATTCACCATGGTATATACCGCCATCATCAGCAGATAGAGGGCGTAAGCATAGATTCGCTTGCCCACAGGACCGAAGTCTGGAGTATAGAGCAAGAGGGCGAATATCAATCCGAAAGGAATGGCGCCATAGATGAGCCAAGGACGGTAGGTACCGAAACGGCTCTGGGTACGGTCGGCAAGAGTACCCATCAGCGGGTCAGTAACCACATCGAACATGCGGGCTACGAGCATCAGTACTGCCGCATCCGCAAACGAGAGTCCGAAGACATTTGTAAAAAACAGAGGAAAAGCGATAGACATCACCTTCCATACAATACCACCCGCAGCGGCATCACCCAATGCATAAGCTATTTTTTCTTTTAAACGAGCCATTGTTTTTAATTGACAATTTACAATTAATACTTTATAAATTACTAAAAAAGGGATTCGCTCCCCATCTATATCTGATAATACGGATGAGGAGTACGAATCCCTACAATCTTAATACCTGAAACTTATTTACTTAAAGTCTGTTTGTTTTTTGCTACCAAAGCCTTGATCTTCTCTACAGAGAACTGAGTACGATAATCATCCTTTGGTGTATTCATGCAGTAGTCTACCAATCGGTCGATGGTAGAAGTTGCCACATGCATGCGGGTATCAGAAGAAGCATAGTAGATGAATACCTTGCCATCCTCATCTGCAATCCAACCATTGGCAAAGACTACATTCATTACATCACCGATATACTCAGGGCCTTCCGGTACGAGGAGATATCCACCTGGTTCTGCAATCACCTTAGTAGGATCCTCAAGAGAAGTCATGTACATATAGAGCACATAGCGGAGACCGCTGGCACAGCCACGAACACCGTGAGCCAGATGCAACCAGCCCTTATCAGTCTTGATAGGATGAGGCCCCTCACCGTTCTTCACCTCCTGGATGGTATGATAGTGACGGGCATTGATGATCTTCTCTTCCTTGATTTCGGCATGAGTGATATCATCAACAAGAGCCCAACCGATACCACCACCAGAACCTGTATCGATGAAACCATCCTGTGGACGGGTATAGAAAGCATACTTGCCATCAACAAACTCCGGATGGAGAACCACATTGCGCTGCTGGCTCTTGGTCTTCAAGTCAGGAAGGCGCTCCCAATTTACCAGGTCCTTGGTACGGGCAATGGCTGCAGTAGCAGTAGCAGCACTGAGGTCGCCAGGCTGTGCATCATCATGACGCTCTGCACAGAACACGCCATAGATGTAGCCATCCTCATGAGCTGTGAGTCGCATATCATAGATGTTGGTAGCAGGAACAACATCCTCCGGCATGGTGATAGGCTCATCCCAGAAACGGAAGTTGTCAACACCATTAAGACTCTCTGCCACGGCAAAGAAACTCTTGCGGTCAGCACCCTCTACACGAACAACGAGGAGATACTTACCATTCCACTTGATGGCACCCGAATTGAGCGTAGCATTCATCATGATGCGCTGCATGAGATACGGATTGCTCTTCTCATCGAAGTCGTAACGCCACTCCAATGGTGTATGTTCTGCGGTGAGGATTGGGTTCTTATACTTTTCGTAGATACCATTTCCCCACTCTACGGGTTCATTCTTACGGCTCAACAATTCCTCATGATGAGCGCGAAGTGCTTTCACTTTGTCTTGAAATGTAGTCATAATATATCTTTTTTTACTTTTTTACCTTTACAATGTCTTTGGCAAAGAGGACTTTCTTTTCCTTCTTGAATGCTTTGAAGTCCTCGACGATGGCACCATCGCCTACTCCAGGAAGATAGGCTTCCTCCTGAGGTTTATCCCAGGCATTACGCCAGAAGAGTACATAACTCAACTGATACTTCTGAAGTACAGGCCAAAGGGTTTGGGTAAACCAATCCTTCTTGCTGGCGATACCCCTGCAACCCGTTTCGGTGAGGGCAGGAATCTTACCCACCTTCTTGGCTGCCTCCATCAGCACATCGAGCGTAGCAGCAAGGTTCTGCTGATAGTTGGCATCGCTGTTGTCGAACTCGTAGACGTCAACACCCAGCATATCCACATACTTTTCTCCCGGGAATCGCTCCAGGAATTTTTCTACCGTTTTCTCATCGCTGAGATTTGGTGACCAAGCCCAAACGATGTTATTGCACCCTGCTTTAGTAAGTATATTTAGGGTTTTTACGTATAATTGGTTATATTGTACAGGTGTGCAACTGCTAGCTCCCCACCAGAACCATCCGCCATTCATTTCATGCCATGGACGGAAGATGACAGGAACCAGTTTACCATCGTTTGTCTTCAAAGAAAGGATGAAATCGGAAACCTTCTTGAGCCATCCGTCGAACTTCTGTTGCTGGGCGCCTCCATCCAGAATAGCAGCTACAGCATCACCTTTCGGATCCCAGGCATTCTCGCCAGTAACCGGATTCCAAGGATGCCAACTCAAAGTAACGATGCCTCCTCTCTCATTTTGGGCAATGATTTCTTTTCGCATACGATCGAAAGATACGCCATCGAGGTTTTCCTTGCTGTCGAGCTCTAGCTTACCGAGATCAAAGCCCATCACAGCAGGATAATCACCTGTAGTGAGTAATACATCGCTCTTTCCTTCATCCCATTTCCAAGTAGTACCATACACCGGATCATCCTGATGTCCGAGCATGATTCCCTTGTTCAGTAATTTCTGCAGTCTAACCTTCAATTGCTCTGCCGGAGTATTGCAACATTGCTTTTTACCCTTGCAGCTGAAAGTATTGGCAGTCTGGACTGATGCGCCCGTAACGCCATCAACCTGTGCCACAGCTCCTTGCATCGCCATGAGGCAAGCTGCACCAATCAAAATTCTTTTTCCTATCATATATCTATTTCTTTAATTGCTGAATAATCCAAGCCTGCCACTCATCCCACTGCTCCTGATACCAGTAATGACCGGTCATCTGGTACAGACTCAAGGTCTTAGGCGCTTTTACCGAATTATAAAGTCCGTAAGACGATGTTGGCGGAACCACCTCATCATTATAACCGAAACTGTACCAGCCAGGAACGGTGATACGACGGGCGAAGTTGACGCCATCATAATAGCGTGCACCTTCGAGTCTTGCCTTTTCCAAATCTGTAAGTTTCTGCTCTTTCCATGCAGCCCCCTGTGCCTTGTCTTCCTTATAGAAATAGTGAGGCCAGCCGCCTGCAACTCCATGAATCTCAGCTTCATAATCACACATAGCATCATGAACAGGAGCCAGGAATGTGATTCGCTTATCGAGAGCTGCCACAGCGATGGAAAGAAATCCACCCTGTGATGAACCCGTTACACCGATAGTCTTTCCGTTCCACTCAGGGAGCGAAGCGATATAATCCACACCACGGACTGCACCGGTTACTACCCGTCTGTAAGCATTGCGATAAGGATTCTCGAGATTGGTATCCCAGTAGCCTTTCAGTTCGCCATTGGCAAGATCATCATAAATCTTCTGCTGCATGGTAACAGGAACACCGTGAATACCGATTTCCAGTACGATGCACTCAGCAGGAGCCGTATAAGTATCGCCGGCATAAGGGCGTACACCCGCACCAGGTACACGGAGCAAAGCCGGATACTTACCTTCTTTTACCGGGACACTCAGGATGCCATACATCTTAGAGCCCCATCGGTTGTTGTTATAACTTATTTCATATACATTCTTATCCTTGGTACAACGCTCAGGCAGAAGCACCTTGGTAGGATTGAGGTCATTCTGTCTTGCCTCATCCAGTGCCTTCTTCCAGAAAGCATCGAAATCCTTAGGTTCCTGTGCGAAAGGCTGGATCTTCTCTGGAGAGAAACCTGCCGTGCAAAGTCCCTCGTAATCCTTGCCATCAACATGAGCGATAACCTTGAGACGATAGAAGCCCGGTCTGTTCAGACTGCCGCACCATTTCATGGTTCCGCCCTTGAGAGTGGTACTTTTCTTCACCTCCGGAAACATTGCCGGACCGGCTTCATAATCAACCTTCACCTGGTTGAGTAGCGTACCGCTCTTTCTCACATTCACCGTGAAGTTAGCCTTCTCGCCTACCCGGTAATTCCAGTCCTGATGGTCAGGGGTTACCGTTACAACGATGTTGTTTCCTCTGATTTGTGCGCTGAGGCTTGAAGTCCCCAGCACACTCATCAGAACACCTATAATTATTAACCTAAAAACATTTGCTATACGATGATTCATATTGTCGTTGATAATCTTGTTAGTTAAACATTCAGTTTTACGGTTGCAAAGTTAGGCACAATTTCCGATATATCCGTGTATTATTTTGCTGAATAAACATACTTTGTTGCAAAGGCAGAAAAATATTCGAAAATATCTGAAAACAGAAATAAGAATTGACACACATCAAGTCAGAAAAAGCAAAGAAAACAACAAAACACACACTCTATTCAACTCAAGAATTGACCGGAAACAACCAAAGACCAATTAACAAAGCACAAAAGGTTATGACAATTCATATAATAAATAATGTACGCGTACCTTATATAATAGATAAATAATAGAATAATTAATATAAATCAACCATCAAGTAAATAAATTGTAACGCTAACACTTAATCTTTAATAAATATGACGAAAATTACATTTTATTTTCACTAAAGCAGAAAAGTATTAGTAATCAGCAAAATATGTACAAGCTATTTTGCAAAAAATAGCTATCTTTGCAGCAGATTTACAAAATAGCCTAAAGGTTTAGAATAAACAATATAAAAACAAATAAATATAATCACAACAATGGAAAAAGTAAATGCAACCTAGAGCTAGCCTCTAGCCTTTTCTTCTCATCAGAAAAAGATGACGAAGGAATAATCAGAGAGCAATAATCCGATTTGGATTCTTTCCCGTATCGATCGTATAAGTGAAAGAGCCAAACTGTTTTAACCAACTAACAAAAATTGTATGAACTTTAAAAGTAGAAAAAAGTTGCTTGCTAGTGTAGCTGCCCTGAGTCTTCTCGGCATCTCCCCTCAGCAAACTTTCGCAGCCCAGATCACAACGAATCAGGCTGTGCAACAGACCAAGAAGATTACTGGTAACGTATCCGATGCAATGGGTCCTATCATCGGTGCAACAGTAAAAGTGAAAGGCACAAAAAATGCCGCAGTGACAGACTTTGATGGTAACTACACACTGAATGTAGGTGCCGGACAGACTGTAGAGGTAACTTATGTAGGATACATCACCAAATCATTTAAGGTGGGCGGTCAGAACAAGTACAACATTACTTTGACCGAAGACAACAACAGTCTTCAAGAAGTAGTAGTTGTAGGTTATGGTACCATGAAGAAGAGCGACCTCGCTGGTGCTTCTGCTTCCATGGATGAAAAGACATTGAAGCAGACTCCTATCACCAACGTAGACCAGGCATTCCAGGGTAAGATTTCCGGTGTGAACGCTGTCCAGACTTCCGGTCAGCCAGGTTCTGCCGTAGCCGTTAGCGTTCGTGGTATCGCTACCATCAACGCCAACTCAGAGCCATTGTACGTTGTAGATGGTGTCATCTTCAACTCCCAGAGCAACAGTGGTTCATCACTCGGTTTGGGTGACAAGCTCGGTAATGGTTCTCACTCTGCAGTATCTCCATTGTCTTTGATCAACCCTAGCGATATCGTCAGCATGGAAGTATTGAAGGATGCTTCTGCTACCGCCATTTATGGTGCACAGGGTGCCAATGGTGTCGTTTTGATTACTACTAAGAAGGGTAAGGCAGGCGAAGCTAAGTTTACCTATACCGGTAGCGTAGCTGCAAGCCGACAGAGCAAGCGCCTGGATATCATGAACTTGCGCGAGTTTGCAGAATATTACAACGATCTGGCTAACCAGGGCGAAATCTCCAAGCCAGACCCAGTATATAGCGATCCATCAATCCTCGGTATCGGTACCAACTGGCAGGATGCTATTTTCCAGACAGCATGGCAGCAGTCTCACCAGATTGCCGCAGAGGGTGGTACAGATAAGGTAAACTACTATATTTCAGGCAACTGGACAGACCAGGATGGTACCATCATCGGATCTGAATTCCAGCGCTACTCTATGCGTGTGAACCTCTCTGCACAGTTGAAGAAGTGGTTCAAGCTCGGCTTGAACGCAACTTATTCAAAGACAGCAGAAAGCTTGAAGCTGGCAGACGGTGAAGAAGGTTTGATCAACTACTCATTGACTACACCTCCAGATATCCAGATTTACAATATTGATGGCGGCTACTCAAGCGTATCTAAGGAAGGATTCACCAATCCTAACCCTATCGCCATGGCTATGGAAGACGATATTCTGCTCGACCGCCAGAGCTTAAACGGTAGTGTCTTTGCAGATATCACCCTGATGAAGGGCATGACCTGGCACAGCCAGTTAGGTTTCGATATCGGTGCATCCAAAGGTGAGACCTATAATCCGATGATTGACCTCGGAACCTGGAAGCGTCAGAGCAACCAAAGCCGTCTGCAGAAGAACAGCAATACCTTCTGGTCATTGAACAACTATCTGCAATATTCTACAACTATCGGCAAACATAGTATCACAGCTATGCTCGGACAGGAGTGCTGGGAATCAAAATATGACTATGTATCAGCATTCAACACCAATCTTCCTAACGATGTAGTTCACAACCCAGCATTGGGCCAGGGCGACCCACAGATTGGTTCAGGTTGGGGAAGTTCATCTATGGCTTCCTTCTTCACCCGTGAAACCTACAACTACGATGATCGTTATCTCGCTACCTATACCTATCGTTATGATGGTAGCTCTAACTTCGGTCCAAACAACCGTTGGGCAGGTTTCCATTCATTGGCTTTGGGTTGGCGTTTCACCAACGAGCAGTTCATGAAGAGCATCAAGTGGTTGAGCAATGGTAAGTTGCGTCTCGGTTGGGGGCAGACAGGTAACTCCAATATCGGTGGTTACAAGTGGGGTTCTGCGATGAGCACCATGGATACAGCCCTGGGTACCAGCTTCCGCCCTGCCAACCTGAAGAACCTCGATATCAAGTGGGAGACTCAGGAGCAGTGGAACGTAGGTCTTGACCTCGGTTTCTTCAACAGTCGTGTGAACCTGACCATAGACTGGTACAAGAAGATGAGTAAGGACATGCTGATGCAGCTCAACCTGCCTTCCATCATGGGTACCAGCGGTAATGCATCTTCAGCCCTCGCTGCACCATACGGAAACTATGGCGACATCGAGAACACCGGTCTTGAGATTGCCCTCAATACCCACCCTATCGTCACCAAGGACTTCGACTGGAGATCAGACGTCACCATCTCTATCAACAAGAACAAGTTGAAGAGTCTTTCCGGCAGTACCGCATTGCTCGGTAAGGGACAGTGGAGCGACGTTGTTTCCCGTTCTGCACCAGGCGAATCACTCTACAACTTCTACGGTTACGTAGTAGAGGGAGTATATAAGGATTACAACGATATCATCAGTTCTCCAGTACAGACCCTGCAGAAGAACAACCCAATCTCTGTAACAACAGATGCAGATGGCACCAAGCACTATGCATGGATTGACGACCCATCTAAGTTCAGCCGCAGCAACACCACCTATGTAGGTGACTTGAAGTACAAGGATATCAACGGCGATGGTATCATCGACGAGAATGATAAGACCAACATCGGTTCTCCACTGCCAAAGTGGACCTTCGGATGGAACAATACCTTCCGCTACAAGAACTTCGACCTGAATATCTTCATCAATGGTTCTGTAGGCGCCAAGGTAGCCAACTATCTGAACATGAAGATGACTCACATGAACTCTCCATGGAGCAACCAGTTGAAAGATGTCAACAAGCGAGTTCACCTCGTAGCCAAGGATGGAAACCAGACTGGTAACTGGTATGACAACATCTCTAATCTGACCGTTGACAATCCAAACTCGATGTACCCACGTGCATCCATCAACGACCCTAACGATAACGACGCATTCAGCGACCGTTATATCGAGGATGGTTCATACCTCCGCTTGAAGAGCATGGCTCTGGGATACACATTCGACCAGAAGCTCATCCAGAAGATTGGTCTGACCAATCTCCGACTGACTCTCACAGCATCTAACCTCTTCACCATCACCGGTTACAGCGGTTACGACCCAGAGGTAGGTCTCTCTACTCAGAGTGCGAATGTATATGGTCTGGATTTCGGTCGCTACCCTTCTCCAACCACCGTTACATTTGGTTTGAACTTATCATTCTAATATCCAAAACGAACAGTTATGAAATTTAAGAATATTAAATATACAGCATTTGTAATGCTCCTCGGTATGGGAATGACCTCTTGCGGAGACTTCCTTGACAAACCTGTAGAGGACAATTACAACACAGAGAACTATTACAACGGTGATGCTTCCTGCATCTCGGGCGTAAACTATCTCTATAACTCACCTTGGTATGATTTCCAGCGTGGTTTCATCAAGGTTGGTGAGGTTATGTCGGGTAATATGTATTGGGGCTCAAGCCCTTACATGAACTTCAGTACCAATGGTACCGATGAGGACCTGGTAAACATGTCTTACTCACTCTGGGCAGAGATTGGTCACTGCAGTACCGTTTACGAATCATTGAAGAACGCCATCAACACCTCAGAAAAGGTAAAAAACCAGTGCATGGGCGAGTGTCTTGCCTGGAAGGCGATGGCATACTTTTATCTGGTACGTACCTTCGGTGATGTGCCTATCATCCACAGCAACTCAGAAAGTCTTGGTAAAGGTGACTACAATAGTGTTAGCAAGGTAGAGAAAGCTGATGTTTATGAATATATCATCATGACCCTGGAAAAGGCGATGGAGCTTCTTCCTAAGGAAAAGAGCACTTCGGGTCGCATCGACTACTACTGTGCAGAAGGTCTGCTCAGTAAGGTTTATCTGACCAAGGCTGGTGTTTCGGGCTCCTTGAATCAGTACGATTTGAAGAAGGCAGCCGAATATGCCAAGGATGTCATCGAGAACTCAGGCAGAGAACTGATGGAGCACTACGAGGACATCTTCCGTGGCTCTAACCAGTTCTGCGACGAAATTCTGATTGCATGGCGCTGGACAGTAGGTACTCAGTGGACTTCTCAGAACACCCTCCAGAGCGACTTGGCTCCAAAAGGTTTCGATGAGAATGGTGACTGCTGGGGCGGTTGGGGCGGTCCATCTATCGATTTGATGGAAGCCTTCGGTGTATCTCCTAAGGATGATCCAGCAAACCGTGTAGATCCTGACCACCGTCGTAAGGCAACCATCATGATGCCAGGCGATGTATATTCTTACTTCTGGAGAGACCACGATCTTCCTGCCAATGCACAGAAGGACGGTCTGAAGAAGGGATTCTCTTACCTGGATTTCTGGTATAACAAGGATTACAATGCAGCTGCAACTGGTCAGTGCCAGGGTCCTTGCGGTGGTAGCAACGTGAAGCACCTCTATGGTGACAACTATGACCACAAGGAAGAATTGGGCATCACTCCAACCCGTATGTCTAATGCTCTCCCTACTCCACTCCTCCGTTTGTCAGACATTTATCTGATTTATGCAGAGGCACAGGTACAGATGGGTAACAATACCGATGCACTTGCCCTGGATTGCTTCAACAAGGTTCGTGGCCGTGCATACGAGTGGAAAGGGGTCGTAACAAAGACTTCTCTTACATTTGATGACATCTGGAAGGAGCGCCGCCTGGAGTTTGCAGGTGAGGGTGACCGCTGGTACGATTACGTACGCCGCGCATACTACGATGTAGACAACTGCATCAAGGAGTTGAAGGCACAGCACCGAAACCAGATGTGGAACTGCGATGATGTTTACAAGGCATACTATAACAGTGGCACATGGGACAACTCAGAAATGGAGTATGATGAGAATACCCCAGCACCTAATGTAACAGCCAGCAGCTTTACATTGCCATTCCCAACAGAGGATGTAGCCTTGAACCCTAATTTGGGTAGCAACGCTTCTCCAATCCATGTGGATGTACGTAATACATATAGTTATTAATCAATAAAGAGAATTTCATTATGAATATCAAGAATATAAATGGGGCTTTATTCGCCATGGCACTTGTTGCAGCCGGCGCAGGATTCACTTCTTGCGAGGACGAGCCAGACAAGTATGAAGTGACAGGTGGAACTCCTACTATCGATTATGTTCGACCAGTGGATGCTGCCAGCAAGGACTCTCTCCTTACTGCCGCATCTCTCAACAATACCATCTGTATTGTGGGTAGAAACCTGAGAAGTGTGACCCAAATCAACTTCAACGACCAGTCTGCAGTCCTGAACACCAGTTACATGACGGACAACACCATCATCGTAACCGTGCCAAAGGCTATCCCTAACGAGGTAAGTGATAAGATCTACTTCATCACCAGCAAGCAGGACACCGTGGCATACGATTTCAAGACCATCGTGCCAGCTCCAACCATCCACAGCATGAGCAATGAGTGGGCAGCTCCAGGCGAGGAAGTAACTATCAAGGGAGACTACTTCCTGGATTACGACAACAGTCATCTGACTATCAAGGTGGGTGATAACTACACCATTCCTTACGAGGACCTGAAGATCACCCAGAACAGCATCCGCTTCAACATGCCAGAGGATATGCCTAAGCACGAGCCTATTACCATCACAACCATCAACGGTACTACCAAGGCTGGCTTCCGCTATATGGACAACCGCGGTATGCTCTTCGACTTCGATACTCCTTGGAAGGAAGGTGGAGAAGTGTTGGGCAACAATGGTTGGCACAATCGTACCATTACATCTGATGGCACATCACTTTCTGGCAACTACATGGTACTCGGTGAGACAGCCATGGGCGCAGACGGAGGCTGGAACGACGGTAACTTCTCGTTCGAGTACTGGCCAGGAAGCTGGCAGGACCCAGAGACCTACTCCAGCCGTCCACGTATGCAGGATCTTGCAGACTTCAGCGATTGGAAGAACATGAGCCTGAAGTTTGAGATGTGCATCCCTAAGGACAACGGTTGGTCGGCTGCACCTATGCAGATTTACTTTGGTAGCGTAAGCCAGGTTTCCAATGGTGGTGCAGGTGTACAGGATATCTATGGCAACGTATTGGCAGGAGCCAACAACACCTTCTTCCACGAGCAGGGTAAGTTGGCACGTGCCCTCTACATGCCATGGCAGAATACAGACGACAAGACATATAACACCGAAGGTAAGTGGGTAACCGTAACCATTCCATTGGCAGACTTCGTCTATGACTACGATGGCAACAAGGGATTGAGCTATACAGGTGTGAACGACTTCAGTGCCTTCAACATCTTTGTTGTCAAGGGTGCATACAATGATGCCAGCGTATTGCCTACCGGTGTAGACTGTAACCCAATCATCAAGATTGACAACATCCGTGTGGTTCCAAACAAATAAACTTATAATCTGAATTGATATGAAAAAGATAAGCAAAATATTCGCTATGTTGGTGGTAGCCCTCGTAGGGCTATCGCTGACAGCGTGCAGCGACGGAGATGACCTCTCTACCGACCAGTATGGTAACGAGATTTCTCTCCAGTCATTCGGTCCATGCCCAGTGCTCCGTGGCGGTACCTTATATCTCTATGGTACCAATCTGGACCAGATTGAGTCTGTCAACCTTCCAGGTGCAGATCCTATCACCGCATACGAGACTCTCCAAAGCGGTTACAACAGCAAGATTTCCATCCAGGTTCCTGCCGAGAAATGCGAGCCGGGTCAGATTGTACTGAAGACCAAGAAGGGCGGCGAGATTACATCCGTATCTCCTATCACCTATCGTGAGGACATCGAAATCACCAAGTTCTTCGTAGGTAGCGAAGGTACTATGGTAGGTAATGTAGGCGATGTAGTAACCATCAAGGGTGATTACCTCAACCTGATGCACGGCGTTATCTTCGCAGGTAGCGATACCATCAAGGAGGCAGAGTTCGTAGGTCACGACCGCTATACCATCCAGGTGAAGATTCCGGCTGAGGCTCGTACAGGTGTCATCACATTGACAGATACCATCAAGGATGGTACCTCTCTGGAGACCAAGGAAGAGTTGACCATCAATACTCCTGAGGCGACTCCTATCAAGGACCGCAACATCAAGGCAGGCGAAATTCTCAGCATCAAGGGTACTTCATTCGACCAGATTGTCAGCGTGAAGTTTGAGGGCGCTACTGTAAATGCAGCCGACTTCAAGTCACAGAGCGTAGCAGAGATTACTGTTGCTGTTCCAGCCAAAGCTACAGACGGTACCTTCTATGTAGTAACCAAGAGCGGTATCGAGGTTCCTGTAGGCAACATCATCACCGTGGTTCCTACCCAGCTCGTTGCAACACCTAACCCAGTGAAGAATGGTGCCGAACTCACCATCACCGGTAAGGATATGGATCTGATTACAGGCATTGCATTCCCTAATGCAGCAGCATCTCAGCTCAACAAGGTAGAGACAACCAAGGTAACTGCCACTGTTCCAGAGGATGCACAGGAGAAAACCAAGGATGCCAATGGCATCATCCTGAGTCTCGCCAACGGCAAGACTGTAACAGTAGCCTATACTTTGGTGAAGCCAACCGTAGCTTCTTGCACACCAGCAGCTATCACAGCTGGCGATAAGACCATCATCAAGGGTACAGATCTCGACCTCGTAGCAAGCATCACCTTCCCTGGCGATGTAGAGCAGACCGTTGAGAAATTTGCAGCTCAGAATGCCAATGCCATAGCAGTAACAGTTCCTGCAGCATGCGCCGGTACAGGCTTCAAGCTCAACCTGAAGAATGGTACAACCATAGAGGTGAAGGATGCATTGAGCATCAAGGCAGCTACCGATCCAGCTATCGCTTCTATCACTCCTGGAGAAGCTACAGCAGGTTCAACCATCACCATCACTGGCAAGAACTTCCAGAACATCCAGAACCTCTATATCGGTTCTTACAAGGTAAACCGCTATACCTCTCGTACCAATACTGAGATTGTATGCCAGGTTCCTGCCAATGCAGAAGTTGGTACCTACAAGATCGTGATGGAAGACCCAGACGGCAACAAGATTGAAGGTCCAGAGTTCAAGGTGGTTCCTGCAGAAAAGGATATCGCAGAACTTGTAACGAATATGGATAATGGGAAAATAACATATCCATTTGATTTCTCATGGTCAAGTGGCAGTGGAAAATTCTATTTGACCAAAGAAGTATTTGAAAAAGTAAAGGTAAAAGTTGGTTCTAAGTTGATTGTGTACAAAGACCCTACCGTCAAGGGACAAGTACAGATCAATAAGAATGAAAATGGTTGGCCAAATATAACAACTATTGCAGACTGGAATCCTTCAGAACGTAAACTTGAATATGTTTTTGATGAAACAGCTGTAGAAGTTGCTAACTCATGTGGCTTTGCTATTCAGGGCGACTTGACAGGCGTTACCAAGATTACAATCCTTCCATAAGCTAGAATATTTAACATAAAAAACGCATTTATGTGAAATATAATTCGTAAATTTGTGGCGTAGTTATATCAACTGCGCCACATTTTTAATTAAAACCAAAACATCAACCCGATATGAAGAAAATAGCATTATCCTTACTGATAGCTCTGAGCTGCATCTCAGCCAAAGCTGCCGACGGCAAGTCGCTGTTTGTATCATTCAACGATGGTAGCAAGATAGAGTTTGCACTGAGCACTCAACCGGAAATAACCTTCGGAAATGACAAGATGACCGTGACTTCCACTGCCACTACCGCAAGTTACGAACTGTGGAAGGTTTCGACCTTCACCTACGGTATCACTACGGGCATCCAGCAAATTGAAGCCAACAGTAAGTTTGCCTTCGAAGGTGACCGCCTCATCGTGGATGGACCCCACAACAAGGTGAGCGCCTTCGCTCTCGACGGAAAGGCTGTAAGCCTCTCCCCTATCCTCGCCGGAGACAAGACCATCATCCCGCTGGATGAGCTGACCCACGGCGTATACATCATTAAAATCAATAACAAATCCATCAAAGTAGCAAGACAATGAAAAAGATATTACTCTCACTCCTGGCAGTAATGATTTCATTCACTGCCTTGGCACAAACTGATGGTGACAAGATTACCATCAACAATTCGGAAGGAAAGCAAGCTGAATGGAATCTGACTGGCAAAAGCAATACCATCAGCAGCATGAAGCACAATGCCAACAACCAACTGGAAATTTATGTGAAAGGCTTTGAAGAATTCGGTGCTTTCGAAACCTACGACATCAACAAGATTAACAATGTTGTCTTCTCTATCTATCACGAAAGCGAAGTAGGCGATGTGAATCTCGCTGACCCTGCTGCTACAGAAAAAACCAAGCGTCTCTACAAATATCTGCAGCTGAATTATGGCAGCAAGACCATCTCTTCGGTCATCGCCAACGTCAACTGGAACACCCAGGAAGCAGACAAAATCTATAAGGCAACAGGCAAATATCCTGCCATGAACTGCTATGACTTCATCCATATCTATGTTCCTAAGCAGGGTTCCAACGGATGGATCAACTATAACGACATCACTCCTGTCACCAACTGGGCAGACCAGGGCGGACTGGTATCGCTGATGTGGCACTTCAACGTGCCTAAGACAGAAAGCACAGTTCCGGGAACAGATGGTAGCGGTGTGACCTGCACCCCATCCGAAACCACCTTCAAGGCTGCCAACGTATTGACGGCAGGCTCTTGGGAGAACAAATGGTTCTATCAGGAGATGGACAAGGTGGTGGAAGTTCTGCAGAAGTTGCAGGATGCAGGCGTTGTTGCCATTTGGCGTCCTTTCCATGAGGCTGCCGGCAATGCCTGTCTGAAATCAGGAGCCAACTGGGGCAAGTCCTGGTTCTGGTGGGGATATGATGGTGCTGAAACCTACAAGAAGCTTTGGCAGACCATGTTCGACTACTTCCAGAGCAAGGGAATCCACAACCTGATTTGGGCTTGGACCACACAGAATTACAATGGCGATGTCAATACCTATGACAATGATGCCGAATGGTATCCCGGCGACAAGTATGTAGATATCATCGGCCGCGACCTCTATGGCTATGATGCTGCCAAGCAGGCACAGGAGTTCAAGGAGATTCAGGCACGCTATCCTGGCAAGCTCGTAGCCCTGGCAGAATGCGGAACTGATGACAAGAGCAACACAGCTACCGCCGGCATCGATGAGGCATGGAATGCCGGTGCAAAATGGAGCTTCTTCATGCCTTGGTATGGAAGCAGCATGCCATCCAACGACTGGTGGAAGGCAGCATTGAGCAGCAAGAACGTGATTACCCGTGACCAGGTGAACCTGAATGCCAACTACGTAGAGGAAAGCGCAGTAGATGCTGTGAAGAACATGGGCATCGGTACCAACTTCGGCAACTGCACAGATGTAGTTGCCATGTGGATGAACATGAACAGCAACTCGGTTACTGATTTTGAGAAAGCTTGGGGACAGGAGCCAACGACCAAACCGATGGTAGATTTCCTGAAGAAGAACGGTTTTAATTCCGTCCGCATCCCCGTTACCTGGTTCCAGCACATGAAGGAAGACGGAACCGTGGATGAAGCCTGGATGAACAGAATACAGGAAATCGTTGATTACGTGATTGATAACGGTATGTACTGCATCCTGAATGTTCACCATGATACAGGTGCAGACGATAAGGATGTGAAGCACTGGATCAAGGCTGATGAAGCCAACTATAAAGAGAACAAGGAGAAGTTTGAATATCTCTGGACCCAGATTGCCACCCGTTTCAAGAACTACGACCATCATCTGGTGTTCGAAGGTTACAACGAGATGCTTGATGCCGACAACACATGGAATGCACCAAAGAGCGCAAGCAGCTATAAGGGTTTGAACGGATATGCCCAGAGTTTCGTGAATGCAGTACGTGCTACCGGTGGCAACAACGAGACCCGCAACCTCATCATCAATACCTATGCTGCAGCTAATGGTGACGACGTATTGAACAACCTCGTCATCCCTACCGACAAGGTGGATGGACATATCGCCGTAGAAGTTCACACCTATGATCCATGGGATTGGTTTGCCCAGAAAGGCAAGTGGGATGCTTCCTGCAGCAATGAAATCAAGAATATGTTCACCCGCCTGAACAAGAAGTTCATCAGCAAGGGCATTCCTTGCATCATCGGTGAATATGGTACTCATGGAAGCAAGAGTGTCAGCAAAACCAGTTCTGCCAGCGAGATTCAGGCTGCTGCCGATCAGGCAGCCGACATCGTGAAGCAGGCAAAGACTTACGGAGTAGCCACCTTCTACTGGATGAGCATCTTCGACGGAACAGACAGAAGTGTGCCACAGTGGACCTTGCCTACCGTGGTAGAAGCTATGAAAAAGGCTTATAATGAATAACAAATTATGAGAATCAAATATATTATATTGATGTTCGCGGCCCTCCTGGCTTTCTCTTCATGCGGTGAGAAGAAAAAGAAATCGTATGACGAGATTGCCATGAGCGGTCTCACAACCCGCACAGAGAATCTGAAAACCAACATCAAGGCATATGCCAACAAAGGTACGCTGATAGGCCAGATGTATGGTACCTTAAGCGGAATAGGCTGGAACCGCTGGCAATGTGACAGCGACCGATGCGACTTGAAAACTCTCTGCGGTTACAGACCGGCTGCAAATGGATATGAGTTGGCTGGCATTGAAAATGGAAAATCACAAAACATAGACGGCGTTCCGTTCAAGGCTATCAGGGAAGATGTGCTGAAACACTTCCGTAAGGGAGGCTTACTCATCATGAACTGGACAATGCCTGATTATAACGGCAATGATGATATGCTGGAGGAATATACCAAACAGGTTGCCAAATATCTTGATACACTGCAAGATGGTTATGGTATCAAAGCACCTGTAGTACTCAATCTTCTTCCTGTAGACGGTAAGACATGGTACTGTAAACTCAGCAAAGACGACTATATCAGTCTTTACAAGAAGATACAGGATCTCTTGGATGACGAGGATGTAACGAATGTAGTTTATAGTTATTCTGAAACCTACCAGCCGGGCAAGAATCTGATGGATCGCTATCCGGACAACAAGATTGATGTGATCAACGTGACATATCTGCAAAGCAAAAATGCCATCGATCTCCCACTCTACCAGAAGAGCATCAAGGAGATTGTGAAGCAGGCTCTGCCTTTTGCCCAAGACCACAACAATGCCTTCGGACTGACAACAGGAGTAGAATCTATTGGTGATTCCAGTATTTTTTCAGAGACATTGCTTACAGTACTCAAGCAGCATCACATAGCTTACCTGATGTTTGGCAGAAACCAGGGAGAACCGATTGAGGAGCATTACTATACTCCATATCCTGGTGTATCGAACAAGAAGACTCATGGTTTCATGGAAATGATAAATGATGAAGTTTGTGTTTTCCTGGAAAAGCTAAACGGACTATATCTGGAACATTAATCAATGTTCGAAACGGATAAAATCAAAAAGAGAGGGCATTACATACCCTCTCTTTTCGATTGAAACTTCCAAGAAATTCAGGGTCTTTCTTTCAAAAAGAAGGAAAAGAAAAAAAATCATCCCCTCTGGTTTCTCATTTCAAGTGAAGTTTATCTGGAGTTCGAATAAGGCTCACTTGATTCTGGGCAGGATGTATCTGATATTACATCGCGACGTATCTGTTGCTGCGTCGCGACGCGTCTGTTATTACGTCGGGACGCAGCAAATGCTACGTCGGGACGTAATTTCGGGAGCATCGGTAAGCGGAATCGCTTACCAATAGGAGTGACAACAGGTGGCAATAGGTGACAATAAAAATATCGCTTATTGCCACCCATTATTCACTCATAATCAGAGTGTTACAACACGAGTGGCAGATATGGCAACAAAATCGAAAAAAATACAATAAACAAAAAAAAAGAGGATGCACCATGAACTGATGGCACACCCTCCTAAAACAACTAACAATTTCACTAAACTTATAACTTACCAATCTTCTTCATTCTGTCTACCTGCGTCTTTACTACATCCAATGTAGATTTATCGGTAGAGAAAACGGAGTTCAGACCTTGCGCCTCCTGAGCAGGATCACCGGTGTAGTCATCACCTACCTGCCACTGCTCATGCTTAGGATTGGCAAAGCCGCCCCATCCCCAGAAGTTGCAACCGGCAAAGTAACCGCCAGATGCAGCATTGTCGCCAACAAGACTGAACACATACTTATAATATTCATCACGTGCTTCTGTTGTAGAAGAAGTTGAGAAAGAGAAACCATCACGAGGATAGCCGAACTCCTCCATCACCAATGGCTTCCTGATACGTCCGCATACCTCAAGATGTTCATCAATATACTCCTTTGTGTTCTGGCAGGAGATTCCCAAATCTTCCTGCAAATGGTCTTTTCTCGCCCAACTCCAGTTGTATGGCCAAAGATGAATGTTGCAATAATCCACATTCTTGTCGGCACAGATCCGTTCCCAACAGTTCAGTTCACCTTCACATCCCCATTTACCTTCGCTACCGATAGAAATCAGATGATTCTTATCGAGCGAACGGATCAGCTTGCTCGCTTCACCCAGCCACTTTTCGAAAGCAGGCAACTGCTCTTTGCTGAAAGCACGAGGCTCATTACCTATCTGCCATGACATGATAGCCGGGTCATCCTTATACTTCTTCTTTGTATATCTGTTGGTTCTCGTAAGTATGAATTTCACATAATCATAGAAAAGCTGATGCGCCTTTTCGCAGGATGCATATTGGGCGACGAAGTTCATGAAGGCAGGATATCCATCATCGTTAGGACGGGGAGCCTGGCCCAAACCAGCCTGCTCCAGGTAATAGCCATAACCGCCACTCCATTCCCAGGAATTGTTCAAATAGAGCACGGCCAGCATCTTGCGTTTTCCCATCTCCATCAGCAGATAGTCGAGACCGGCAAGAATCGTATCGTTATAAACGCCCGGAGCTTCCTGCAGCGTCGGCTCAACCTTGGTCTTCACTCCTCGCTTTCCATCAGAGCCCACCAGGATGCGGAGGTTGTCAATGCCCATCTCCTTCATCTTATCGAGTTCCTTGCAGAGACGCTCACGGTTGCCGCCCTGACCTTCTGAACCGAGGATGGCACCATACCAGAAATTGGTACCTACATAATAATAAGGTTTACCGTCGCGAACGAAATGTCCGTCCTTCACCTGCACAAAGTTTGACTTCGCAGAGATATTGCATGTAGCCAATGCCATCATCAATAAAACAAATATCTTCTTCATTTATTTATTAAGTTTACAGTTTAAAGATTCATTTTCGGTTGCAAAGATACTAAATAAGGGCAAAAAAGCATGATACTTTTTTGCCCTTTCTACATATTAATTTAAACTATGCTTATTTATTATTGCTTTTTCTCTATTTTTCTAAGGTTTCGGATAGATTTTCAGGTAATCTTCCATCCCTTCGGCTGCTCCCTGCATCACACCTTTAAATATATAGGAGTCAGAAACCACCTGCTTCTTTCTGTCGAAGATGGTCATGTGTGGAAGAGGCTGCACATTGATATCCCAGACGTACGGGATAAGACCAGCCTTCATCATTTCGGCAGTCACAGCACCATACCAAGCCATCATACTCTCATTGTGCTTCTCCTGATTACCACCGAAGAGAGAGGCATCCTTACGGTTGGCACCATATTCACCGATGACTACCGGATAGCCCAGATCTACAAACTTCTGTTTCATCTTCATCACCTGATTGGTGATATGCTGGTAGGCATCCACGTTCTTATTATTATACCAGATGGTGTTTACGGTTCGACCCTGGTCATCGGCAGGCGCATGTCCTTTCCAATAAAGAGCCACCTTGCCCCAATCGGCATCTTTGTCCATCAGGGTAAATATATAAGGATCGTAGAAATGAACCTCTGCCATCAGACGGTTCTTCACCTTATCCTTCAGACGGGTAATGTCGTAAGAATCCTTGGCAGCCAAATCAATCTCGGTCTTTGGAGTCTGTACGATGAGCACACGGCTGGCATTATTACCACCGGTAGCACGGACGGCATCGATAAACACCTGTTCGTATGCCAGGAGACGGTCGGCAAACTCCTTACTATCAGGAGCCAGCATGTCGCCTTGAACCTGCGGACTGGCGCCTCCCACTCCCGGTTCGTTGAGGGCAGCAAAGAGAACCCGCTGGTCATACGTCTTGAATTCCTTTGCTATATTCGTCCACAGCTTGCGGAACATCTCCTTATATTCTGTCACATTCGCCCCACTGGTAAAGGCATCATGCTCCATCCATCCGCCATCCCAGTGTTCGTTGATGATGACACAGAGACCGGCATTGAGACCATAGTTTACGATTTCCTTGATTCGTTTCATCCAGACAGGATCTATGGTCATATTCTCCTTATCCGTAAGATGTCCAGCCACCCAGGAAGTAGGGATGCGAAGACTGTTGAACCCCTGCTGTTTCAAACTCTGGATATAGCTCTCAGTAGTCTTATCATTCTGCCATGAAGTTTCCGACTTCAGTCCAGCCTGATTGGTAAAGACATCATTCCAGTCGCACGCCTCCATCGTATTACCCAGGTTGACTCCTGGAGCCATATAGTGAGCCAGTTCGGTAGCCGTGAGTTTCATTTTCGAGATACGACCATCCACTGGTTTAACCTGTGCGCCAGCCCAAGCGAAATGAGCGGCAGCCAATATAATCATAACTATCTTTTTCATATATCAATCTAACGTATTATCGGGTTTTGAAGTTATCATGTTGCAAAGATATCGAAAAAACTGTAGCTTGAATGTATACTTTTGATAAAAGGATAGGTATATTATGTTAGGATGTTCGATATTTGCACAAAAAAAGGACGCACATCAGAGAAAAATTCCCCCGATATGCGCCCACACCTACTTTATATCAAACCTAAAGACTTAATATCTCGTTTTTTATTTAGCAGGCCACTTTGCTGCAGCAACAGCAGCCTTAATACTCTCAAGCATATTAGTATTGCTAACACTTGCACCAGCACGGTTGAAGATGGTCATGCTAGGAAGACCGCCATTGGTATCCCATGCCATTGGCACACAACCATTATTGATAGCACTAGTTACAACAGCCTTGTAATAGTCCTTAACTGATGCATCATGAACAGCATCCTTACCGATGGCCAAACGCTGGTTGGCACCAAACTCACCAATCAACACTGGATAACCCTTGTCGAAGAAGTTGGTCTTCATCTTCTTCATCTGAGCCTCAACATAATCCTCGTTGTATTTAGCATCAGCTGTGCGACCAGCCTCAGAACCATTGGTATTGTTCTTGCCCCAATAGAGGCAATACTTACCCCAATCCTTGTCTTCACTCAGATCGGTAAAATTATATGGATCATAGAAGTGAACCTCTACCATCAGTCGGTCGGTAGCAGAATCCTTAATCTTAGACATGTAGTTGTTGGCTACGAATTTATCGATATCGGTATTAGGACCCTGAACTATCAGAACTCGCTTGGCATTGTTGCCACCTGTAGCACGGACAGCCTCGATGAAAGTCTGCTCATACTCAGCAATTCTATTGGCCAAATCCGCAGTGCCCAGCAATGCATTGGCATCACCGCCACCCACACCAGGCTCATTCATACCGGCAAAGATAAGACGCTCGTCATAATTCTTGAAACTATTGGCTATCTGAGTCCAGATCTTGATGAGTTTTGCCTTGGTAGCATCCACATCAGTAGCAGCTGTGAAGCCATCATGCTCAATCCATCCACCATCCCAATGCTGGTTGATGATGACATAGAGATTGTTCTTGATGCAGTAATCTACCACCTCGTGAATACGGGTCAGCCAATCGGCATCGATGGTGCAAGCCTCAGCATCTGTGATGTGCCCCATCACCCAAGAACAAGGAATACGGACGCTCTTGAAACCGGAAGCCTTCACCAGGTCGATGAGCTGCTGAGTAGTCTTTGTCGACTGCCAAAAAGTTTCAGAACCGATACCGGCATTCTTCCAGTTATTGGCAGCATTTCCTGCCTCCATCGTATTACCCAGATTCCAACCCGGATACATCAAGGCAGCAATATCCATAGCAGTCTTGCTCATATCACCAGTAGTAGTACCCTGCTCCTGGTTAATGGTAACAGCTTCTGTGATGGAAGTACTGTCGTTTACCACCATGGTATAGCTGATGGTTGCCGAACGGGCATTGCTGATGTTGGCAGCCACCGAATAGTTGCGGGTGTATTCCACCATATTGGCACGAGAAGTAATCTCACTCACCCAGTCATTGCTGATTACCTGAGAATAACTTGCATTTGCCTTCAGGGTTACAGTAACCTGACCACCGGCAGCCCCCACATTCATGGTTTTACCAGATGTGATGAGCAGTCCCTCGGTAGAGTTCTGGCTCACGGTGATAGTCTTGGTATCAGAACCAGCCGCTACGGTGATAGTTGCCGAACGGTCATCATTGGCAGTATTTGCCTCTGCCTTGATGAGGAAATGATGGGTAATACTAGAAGAGCCAGCCACTGGAGTTACAGCCAACCAAGCCGCTTCGGTAGAAACCGTTGGTACCTGAGCCGCCTTGACATATAAATCAGTCTCACCACCATTCTTCGTAAACGCCATATCAGAACGGGAAACAACGAAATCCTTAGAGAGTCCTTCACCGCCTCCGATGGTATTCTCATCAGAACAAGCTGAGAAACTGATCATGGCAAAAGCCATGATCAGAAACGATAAAATTGTTATTTTCTTCATATTCATAGAATATCAAAATAATACGTATGATTACTTACTTGGAGTCAAGACATGATTAATCTTAACCTTAACCTGAGTAGGATCAACCAGGTCTTTCCACAAATCGTAGAGTTCGATGGACCAAACCAATGCACCCGAGCACTTATCTGCCAAAGAAGCGGAAACCTCGTAGGTGCCATCGCCCTTCACATAAGTGCGACCGAATTCAGAACCGCCCCAGTAGCTAGGATACCAGCTAGGTGTGGCATAAGAAAGTTCTGTCTTGTAGTTCTTGGAAGCAGAATCCTTCAGGTTGCCGTCGATACCTGTGATGGTGAAGTTGACAATCAGATTACCAGTGAATGACAAGGCTGAAGCATCCACTCCATTTGCCTTGGTATTACCATACTCATTGTAGATTTCAATGCGACCGTCTGTGCCCTTGCCATCCTTGTTGACGAACTCTGTCTTGGAGAAATCCATAGAGAATTCAGGATCCACATCAAACTTGATGCTCACAATCTCTGCAGTAATCTTGGATGCATCGATGGCATCAGCTGCCAGATTGTTGATATCCACACAGAATACCGCTGCACCTTCTGCCTCGGCACCACCTGTCTCCATCCAAACCGTATAGAGACCATCGCCAGTAACGTTGGCATCATACTTGGAATTATCAAAGGCTGACCAGCGACTTGGATCCCAAGAAGCATCACCATATTCCAAACCAGCCACATGACTGCCCGCACCTTCCTTCATGTTATCTGTCAAACCAGAAAGACGGAAAGTAACCACCATGTTCTTGGTAAACTTAATCTGAGCCTGGTTGATGCCAGGATTGCTGCCCGTAGAACCATACTGGTTGAAAATCTCGATACGGATTCTACCATTATTCTCAAGGTCACCGACAACCAATTTGGAATTATCAACCTTCAACTCAGGTGACATACGAACAGGACGAATCGCCAAGCCCAGGTTGCGGGCCGAAACACCAGATGAAGCAGTACCATTGCTCAGATTGAGCGTCTGGCTATAATCCGTAGCGATGCTATAGTTATTGCCGCTCCAATACAAGCCCTGGTTGCCCTCACCTACCTTGGCAGTTCCATTGCGGTAACCGGTGTAAGGCATAAAGATGCTGTTGCCATTGGCTGCAGTAAATCTGATACCCTTCACGCCCTTCACCTCAACTTCTGTCTGAGTGGTATTGGCAATCAACTCACTCATCTGATCAGCTGTAGGAGTAGAACTGCGCATCAAGGCACCCGCATCCACGTTCACCTTCTTCAAGATATCCTTATCCGTACCGGCGATATCTTCCACTGTATTGTAATCGATGAGATAAGTACTCTGATTCACACCAGTCAAATCACCATAGCCCAGAAGGGTACCTGTCTCTTCCTCTGATTCTGCACCCAGGTTGCATTTAGCCCAAAGGATGCTCAAACCCAAGTCAACATATTCCATTTTCTGAGCAGGAGTGGTAAAGCTCTTGGTCTCACCATAGACAAAACCATCACCCAACTCAAAATATGATGTATAATAGTAAGTAGTTCCAGGAAGCAAACCTTCCACACGTTGACTGATGGTCTTGGCACTGGCAGAGATTGGATAATCGATACCGTTCTCTACATCCGCCTCAGAGGTTGAAATCTTGAAACCGTAGTTCATCTGGGTCTCTCCCTCTATCAGGATGCCTTCCAAGCCATTGGCTGTAGCACTCAGGGTAGCCTTGGTAGCCGTAACATCCGTGGCTCCGGCTGTAGCAATCTGGGCATCGGTAGCCACGAAGCTCTTCACCTCACCAAACTTGGTTACTATGCCCTGTAACTGTACGTAAGTGGCATAATAATAGGTATTGCCCTTGGTCAATCCCGAGAGAGTGGCGGTTACATTACCTTCGGCATCAATCACGCCAGGCTGCTTGGAGCCGGCTGTGGTAGGATCGGGGTTGGTACCGTAAACAACACCCACCGCATAGGCACCTGCATCCTGCTTACTCAAGTCCAAGACCTTGCCGCTGACTACTGCCGAAATAGCAGTAACAGAAGCATCACCCGTCTCAATGGTGCTAATTACATTTCCTGTGGCTGCAGAGTAGTCATCATCGCTACAGGAAGAGAGCGAGCAAAGACCGGCCATCAGCAGCATCACACCTGCTAAATATTTCATTTTCATAATCTAATCCACATTAAAGTTTCTAATCTTATTTACCCTCTGAAGGTGTCACTACAGGAGCACCTGTATCCATCTTCACGGTGATAACCACTTCGATGCTTGAAGAACACTTGAAGTCGGTAAACTCGTTTTTGCCGGAATCAAACTTGAAGCATACGGCAGGTCCCCATGGGTTCAATACATAACGACGGAAGGAGTTGGTGCTTGGGTCGTCATCTGTATATCCTCTTGGGATGAGTGTATCATCAAAATCAACACTCTTGCCATCTACCTTGATGCTCTTGATGGTGATATCGCAGTTTGGATTGTCCTTCAGAATCTTGTTGACGTCGATGTAGAGAAGATATGGATTGCTCTCTGCACCTTCAAACTTCAAGGAATAGTCGCCATCGCCTGTGATGAACACATTGGAGCTCATATAGTTGGAGGTACCGCCATCGTGGGTCCAGCCCCAACCTGAATTGTTGAAGAAGAGGTTTGCCTTGTACTTAGGACCTGATGCAGAACTTGCGCTCTGGGCTACCCAGTGGTATGCCTGATACTGATAGAGATTGCCCTGGTCATCAAGACAATGGCTACCGAGCCACAAATCCTTCAGATGTCCGGTATAATCATCCTTGCTGACTTTCAGGATGCGCAGGGTGTTGTCGGCATTGGCATGCATGTTGTAATTGCCCGTTGCAGAAAGCTGGGTATTTCCGAAGCCTTTGTCGAAAGTGAATACGCCTTCATCGTTCAAGGTATATTTACCGGAAACCTGACTACCATCAGGAGCGGTATAGATATAACTCTTTGACTCGCTGTTCATCACGAGGGTTGCATCCTCGATACCACTGGCTGCTGTAAGCTGAATGCCCTTGGCACTACCGTCGAGGTTGCAATAGTCAAACTGCCGTCCCTCTTCATTATCAGGGTTAGCCAACTTGTAGGTGATTTCCTTATTGGTCTTCTGCTCCACCCAGTCGCGCCAGTCAGTCATCAGCGTTGGCTTCACCTGGGTGTTCTCTGGCGCGGAAGGAGTCCAATTGTCCCAGTATTCCTCTGAAACGAAGTTGTAGCAAAGCAAGCACTTGCCCTCATCAGAATTGTCTCGAACTGTTGCTATCTGCAAACGGTCGTCGGCAAGTCCCATCAGCTTCAGTCCGCTACGCCAGTTGGTAGCAACCTGGTCATGTCCCGAATTGTGGAGCAGTTCCGCATCCGAGAAGGTGATGGTATGATTGTCTGTATCCAGCATGTAAGTACCCTTAAGGGTCTCACCTGTCTCAGCATTATATACGGTGACATGGGCACCGCCAATCAGGTCGAACTCCATATAACCATAGTCCATAGCCGACATCACCCAGGAGTTGTCTGCGATACCAGGAGTCCAGTTCCAATGGTCGCCGGCTGCAGCGGTCTGTCCCATCATGCAGGTACTCCAGTCATCATCCATACCCCAGAATCCGAGCGGACCTGCCCAGAGGTCTGAATGCTTGGTGATGACATTGGCATCGATATCCAACTTCCATCGCTTCGATTTGCCTACGCCGCCACTCAGATAGGTCCACAGAGGATCGGTAACGAATTCGGCACAGAAATCATCTACCTTGAACTCGGCGTAGGGTCCCCAGAGGAAACCGCCGCGGGTTTCAACACCGATACGTGCCTGATAGGTACCATTGAAAGGAATCTTCAGGCTCACCTCATCCTGCTGGAAACGTCCCTGAGGCGTATCAAAGACCACCGAATAGCTCGATGGCAACAGACTCTTGAACTTGACAATATTAGGATTGCTTTCGTCGTGAGTAATCGTGAAGGCGATGTTCTCAGCCAAATCCTCAGAAGACAAGTTCTTATCGCCCAGACCAAACTCGTCTGGAGAGCAGCTCGCCATGACGAGAATCATGACAGCTGCCAAAAGCGAATATATTTTATTTATAATCTTCATAAAACCAATACTTTAAAAAGTTAGAATTACCAACCAGGATTCTGCTTCAGGAGACCATGAGAAAGTCCGATCTCGGTGATAGGAATCTGAATCAAACCACGTTTCTTGATGATATTCTCGGCACTGATGGATACGGTGGTTTTCTCGCCGCCATCCTTCACTTCCCAGGAACCGGCAATCTCCCTGGCTGCCTGCTCCACGCCCTGACGGAGCTGATCCCAATAGCGGATTCCCTCGAAGGCAAACTCAAGCTTGCGCTCTTTCAGGATGTTCTCCTTGGTAGCTGTCTGCTGAGAATAGTTGCCACTCAGGGTGGTGCCATCATCCTCGGTATAAGCACGCTTGCGAACCTGGTCGAAGTAAGACTGGGCATTAGGACTGCCCAACTCTGCTGCCATCAACAGGACATCGGCGTAACGGACGAGGACCCAATCCTGGAACTGACTGATTTGGAAATCGCCTGCACCCACTGTTTCCGTGTAATGCTGCAACTTGCCATCACCAGCAGTTTCGTGCTTAGACAAAGGGGTATATTTCTTAACGAAATATCCGGTGTATTCACGCTGGTCGGCAAGATAGGTGTTCTCGTAATCCTTCAACTGTGAAGCATCGATGATAGAGGCTGAACGGCGGGTATCACCCGTAGCATAGGCTGAAGCAATGGATGGTGTAACGGTGCATCCACCCCAACCCTGGCCATAGCCTTCGTAAACCAGACTACCGGTACGCATTCCTATCATTACCTGGAAACGGTTGCCATCATTGTTGCCATTATAGTCGGCTGTGTAGTTGAACTTCATCGAGAGTATGGTCTCTGGGTTTCCAGGACCAGCCCAGGAAGAGTTCTCATGTGCCCAAAGTCCTACGTGGTCACCGCTCTTGTCATCAGCAGAAGCTGGCCACAAATCTCTGAATCGAGGTACCAGACTGAACTCGCCACTGGAGATGATATCCTCGCAGGCTGCCAGGGCATCCGCCTTGGTCAAGCCCAGCTGATCAGGCTCCTTGCCATAATAGCCACTATAGAAGAGGTATGCGCGAGCCAGAATTGCCTCGGCACCATACTTGGTGATATGTCCATCGTTGGTAGCCGCATCCTTCTTAGGATAGGCATTGGCAGGAATATGCTCGATGGCATACTTCAAATCTCTGAATACCAGACTATATACAGAGTCAGGAGCAGCCTGAGGAACCACTTCGCTGGTGGCATGTTCCAGCAACGGAATATTCTCCCAAAGGCGAAGCATATCGAAATAGCACAAGGCGCGAAGGGCATGAGCCTCACCCAGATAGGTGTTCTTTGCATTCTCATCATCCCAGGTAATGCCTTCACCCTTATCGATAAACTCATTGCAGCGGAAGATGGCTGCATAATAGCTCTTCCACAAGGTTTCGTGCATATCGGTATAAGACGGTGCCTGATTCATGTCGAAACGATCGAGAATCTGCGTGTTGCGGCCATCGGTGTTACCCGTACCGCCAAAGCACTCATCACTCATCGTCTCGGTCAACTGATAGACGGTGAACGAAGGACCATCTGAAACGGTGCGCTGCCAACCGTCGTAGCAGGCATAGAGCGAGCGAAGTCCATCCTCCTGACTCTTATAGTAATTGCCGGAATTTGATTCTGTCTTGGAATCCACATCCAGCCAACTTTCGCTGCAAGATGCCAGACCTCCCATAGCCAAAATACCCAAAGCGGCTATCTTTATTTTATTTGTCTTCATAATGATATCTCCTTTAAATTAGAACTTAAGATTCAAACCTACCATGAAGGTACGTGGACGTGGATAGTAACCCAAATCTACGCCTGATGCCCAACTGTTGACACCATAACCGATTTCTGGGTCCATGCCGTCATACTTGGTAAAGGTAAACGCATTCTGAACCTGGAAGTACAAACGGGCCTGAGATACGAACTTCTGATGAAGAAGCTTGGCAAAATCATAACCTAAGGTGATGTTGCTGATTCTCAGGAAGTCACCATCCTGAATAAAGAGGTCGGAGAACTGATAGTTCACATTGGTCTCAGTTACACGTGGATATTTGTTGGATGTTCCCTCACCTGTCCAGCGCTGCAGGATGGCTGAAGTGTAGTTGGCTGTCTTGGCACCTACATTGCGGTAGCTCTGAACGATGTCGTTGCCTACAGAACCATTGGCGGTTACAGAGAAGTCGAATCCCTTGTAGTCGAAACCGAGTGAGAAACCATAGGTAAAGTCTGGCATACCATTGCCCAGGTTTACCTTGTCGGCATCATTGATGGTACCATCGTGGTTGACATCGTAATACTTCACATCGCCTGGTTTTACAGTAGACCCCTGAAGTACGCCATTGCCTGCCGCTACCCACTCGTCGATTTCTTTCTGGTTCTGGAAGATACCAGCGGTCTTGTAACCCCAGAAGTAACCGATTGGTTCGCCATTGCTGCAACGGTAGAACTCGGTAGAGTTATCATAGAGCTGACCATTACCATCGGTACCATGAATGATACCATCGAATGTAGGGATGCTTCCCACCTTATTCTTATTATAGGCACCGTTGACATTCACATAGTAGTTGAAATCTTTACCAATGTTGTCGTTCCAGCCCAAACCGATTTCTATACCGGTATTCTCTACGTCACCTCCATTGAAATAAGGGGCTCCCGTACCGGCTGTGCCTGGGATAGGCTTAACCAGCAACCAGTCTTTGGTGGTCTTCTTATACCAGTCGATGTTGACATTCAGCTTGCCCAAGAGGCGCAGATCCAAACCGAAGTCCAACTGCTCTGAAGTTTCCCACTTCACATTCTCGTTAGACAGACGGCTTTCGTAAGCACCATAGTAATTTGACTGTCCGTCAGCACCCAAAGCCGTACCGAAGTTATAGTAAGCGCCCGATGTTGAGATAGGAGAAATAAACATCAGGTCGCCAATATTCTGGTTACCAACCTGTCCCCAGCTTGCACGCACCTTGGCATAATCAAGCACCTTGAGCAGAGGCTTCACCCATTTTTCATTGGTTACAATCCAACCGGCAGAAACAGAAGGGAAGTAGCCCCAGCGGTTGCCACGGGCAAACTTAGAAGAAGCATCGGCACGCAGGGTAGCTGTTGCCATATAGGTTTCCTTCCAGTTCCAGCTTACACGACCAAAGTAGCTCACCATGCGCTGTGACAGAGAAGGAGCACCGCTGGCACCCAGACCATCGGTAGCAGTGGCTGCGGTACCATTGCTTACATAAGCATGGTTCCAATCGGCAAAGCCACTCTTCAGGGTGGCATTGGATGCACTTACACCTACGCCATCAAAGCGCCAGGATTCCATACCTGCCAAGGCTGTGAAGCTATGCTCCTTTACCTTGAAGTCGTAAGACAGGGTGTTGGTCCAGGTCAACTGCCAGTTATGTCCCATATTCTGGTTCACACTGGTACGGTTGGCTGTGTTGTAGCTATAGATAGAGAACTGATAGAGAGGAGTAAACGAACGGTAATCGCTTGCATAATATTCGTAACCTACTACAGTGCGATACTTCAAGTTCTTGATAGGCTCAATCTCCGCATACACATTACCGGTGAAACGGGCTGCATTCGTCTGATTGTTATTGTTCGTCATCATCAAGCCGTATGGGTTGCCATCGGCATTATACCAGTCGCTGTTGCTGGTATCATTAAAAGGAGAATCATACTTGTTGTTGTCGCTATAGACTGGCGACAATGGAGAGGTATTAAAGGCACTGCGCAGAGAGTTGTTGTAAGCATTGCCCACACTGATACCCGTATTCTGGGTATAGATGAAACTGATCTGCTCACCCACCTTCAACCAGTCCTTCACCTTCCAGTCAGAATTGACACGGAAGTTGTAACGTTCATAATTGCTGACGTCCTTGCCGCCAACAATACCTTCCTGGTTCATATAACCCAACGTCATGGCATAATTGGCAGTCTTGCTACCGCCATTTACACCTATATTATAAGAAGAAGTCTTGGCATTCTTCACAAACATCTGATCTACCCAGTCGGTATCAATCAAATCGCCATTGGCATCATAGATACTCTTGTACTTGCTCCAGTCGTAGGCGTTCTTACCCGAGTTGATGGCAGCCTCATCCAGAATAGTCATATACTCCTTGGCATTGAGCATATCAATGCTGCGTGGCTTGTTCTGCCAACCCACATAGCCGTCGAAGCTAACCACGGCACGGCCTTCCTTACCACCCTTGGTAGTAATCAGAACCACACCATTGGCCGACTGCGAACCATAGATGGCAGCCGATGCCGCATCCTTCAGCACATCAATGCTCTCGATATCTGCAGGATTCAGAGAAGCGATGTCACCACGTACACCATCTATGATGTAAAGCGGATCAGAACCACTCACGGTGCCCATACCACGGATGTTTACCTTCAAACCGGAACCCGGCTGACCGGATGTTGAGATGATGCTCATACCAGGAGTCTGTCCCTGGAGCGCCTGAAGCGGATTGGAAGTGTTCAACTTGGCGATGTCATCACCCTTCACGTTGATGTTAGCACCCGTCACCAGCTTTTTCTTCTGAACACCGTAACCTACTACGACAACTTCATCAAGTGACTGCTTGTCTTCATTTAAGGTTACGTTGATTGTCGAACCTGTAACTTTAATCTTTTGGGTGATAAAGCCCAGATACGAAACTTCGAGTGTTTGTCCATTCTTTGCTTCAATGGTAAAGTTACCATCCAGGTCAGTAACGGCACCCGTCTTTGTACCCTGCACCATGACACTTGCACCAATCAATGGTTCATTGTCACTGCCAGAGATGACAGTACCCTTAACCGTCTGAGCATTGAGGACACCCGCTCCGATTCCTAACATTGCCTGGAACGCCAACATGATGGCAACCAGAGCAACTTTGCAGAGCATGTGGCTCTGCGAGAATTTCTGAGATGTTTTTCTCATAATTACTTTAGGTTTAAATTAATAATTGTTGCTTCTAGGTGTAATATAGGGCCTATGTAACATAGGTCGAATATTGCCTTTATATAAATAAGGTATAAGCCTCGGTTATGAGGATAGCCTCGATTTATCGTTATTTACATTTACTTTTCCGGTGGCAAAGATAGATAAAAAACAGACACAACGGGGTATGTTTTGGTTAATCAATTACGTATAAAATGTTGCGCAACCTACATTTTTTAACGAAAAAGCACCAAAATGTAGCATAAAATACATTTTGGTGCAAAAATAGTTTAATTAATATGATATTTTATCAACCCCGGCATCGGAGCTTTCAATATCTGGGAAATCTTGAGATGAAACTCATCCTCCATCACATTTCTCAAAGGTGATTCAAAGTAATGAGCTATGCTTCCAACAAAACCAAGCATCGGGATTTCTTCTTCCAAGGATGAATGCCATGCCTTCATGCCTGGCTCCAACTGGCTTATATCCTCGGTGCTCGCCTTGACATATTTAATATAAGGTGTGAGATTCTTTGCGTAGAACTGATTAAAACTCTCCAGTATCATACGATAGAGAGCCATCGCTTCATTCAGTTCGTCAGTCCCGTTCTCGTGTTTCTCACCTTCTGCTATCTGTTCTGAGATAAAAGGACAGATGGAAGCCAGAAAGCGATTGGCAAGCGGCTGTCTGTACACCTTATTAATAATAGTAGGATAATCCAAGCCTGACCAGGCAAGATATTTATTCTTTAGCGATACAGGCAATGTGCCCTTGAAGATACCATTGAGAAAAAGTTTGCCGATTACTGCCCCACTACCCTCATCGCCCAGGATATATCCCAACGGAGGAGTGTTCATCACAATCTTCTCTCCATCGTAAAGACAACTGTTGGCACCGGTTCCCAAAATACAGGCGATACCCGGTTTCTTGCCAAAGAGGGCACGGGCTGCTCCCAGCATATCACCTTCTGCCTCAACCTTGGCTTCGGGAAAAGACTGCTGCAAGAGTGATTTCATGCGAGACTTCATCGCCTCGGTTACTCCACTGCCATAAAAGAAAACCTGCTGAGGCTGCTCTGACAGAACAAGTTCCTTACACAATACATCCAATATCTCGGCATCACTCTGATGAATCGGACTGATGCCCTGCGTCTTACAGGTAACCATCACGTTACCCTGTTCATCAACCAGAGCCCAATCGGTCTTGGTACTGCCACTATCTGCTATGAGTATCTTCATATTCTTATCTGATTAATTAACGTATCCTTTGACGTTGCAAATGTAATCAATTTATATGAAAAATGCAAAAGATAACCCTAAAAATCGAACGTAAAGGTGCTAATATATCAAAAAAGGCGGTTTTCTCTTTGCTTTTTCACGAATTATTAATAACTTTGCAGTCAAATTTACTAAATATGAAGAAGAGACTATACATCATAATTCTGCTGATGGTGGCATTCGTACTGCCAAGTAATGCTGTGCTCAAGGAAGCCAACCTGGACACAACGCTCTATATGCTGCGTACAGAATTGACCAACTATCACATAGACTTGGAGAAACAGAACCAAGCTGCCAAGGCTCAACAGTTGGCTGTGATTCAGGAACTCATCAGTATTGTGAAACAGGCTGACCAGAACTCCATCATGCTCTATTCGCAGCGCAATGGGTATATTTTCGACATGACGTATGCCTGTCATGAGGCTACAGAGCAGTTTAAGAAGTTTAAGTCGAAGGCTGTTCCTTTCCGCCAGATGATCAAGAAGAACAATGTTGAGGTGGCTCGTTTCGATTCACTCATCAACTATCTCTACGGCATGAACACCATGTTTCTCAGCGAAGAAGCACAGGTGAACAGAAACGTTGACCTGACTCTGGCAGTCAATATCCGCCGCCAGCTGGTAGAGAAACAGAAACAGCTGCAAGCCTATGTACAGGCTTACGACCGAACCGACCGTAAGTTACAGGCACTCAACGACTATGCCAACCGCAGATACGAAGATATCCAGAACAGCATCTTCAATAATGGAGGCGACAACTATCTGCGTATACTTCGCAATATCAGCATGAACTATAAGGAGGCGAAGACATCTGTAACCGAGAAATACAAGCCCGTACCGGGCATGATGTCGCAATGGGATGTACGTATCATCTTCATCCTCTTCGGTATCATCATCTTCTGGGGTCTCATCTCCATCTTCCTCAACCTCTTTACCATCCGCATCGTGATTACCCAACTCATGAAGCATGGTATGTTCGAGAACAGAAAGGAAAGCTTTATGGCTAAGCGTCCATGCCTTATCATGGCGATGACGGTAGTAACCTTCGCAGTCATTCTGGGAATCGTAAGAATGGCGGTTACCCAGAACTTCGTGATTATGGCAAGCCAGCTGCTGGTAGAATATTCCTGGCTGGTTGGCGTTATTCTGGTATCCATCCTGCTACGTGTAGACAACGATAAGATCAAGAATACCTTCCGTATCTATTCGCCATTGATGCTGGTAGGTTTCATCGTTATCGTGTTCCGTATCATCCTGATACCAAACGACCTGGTAAACCTTATCTTTCCACCAGTCCTCCTGCTCTGCGCTCTCTGGCAGTGGAATGTGATTGGCAGAAAGCACAATCAGGTATTGCGTACCGACAAGACTTACGCATTCATATCGCTTGCCGTATTCGGAGTAAGTACCATTTTTGCCTGGACAGGTTTCACACTGCTTGCCGTCCAGCTTATCATCTGGTGGACCATGCAGCTTACCTGCGTGCTTACCATCACCTGTTGCGAGGGATGGCTCAGCGTATATGCCAAGCGTAAGAAGTTGGCTGACAAGGCGATTACCGACAAATGGCTGTATCGCTTTATCTATAAGGTATTGCTCCCTATTTCAGGCGTACTCTCGTTCATCATCTCTATCTATTGGGCTGCAGATGTATTCAACATGAGTGATACGACATGGGAGATATTCAACAAGGATTACATCAAGACCAGTAACTTCACTGCATCGCTTTTCAGTATTTCAGAGGTAGCTTGTCTGTACTTCCTGTTCAACTACATCAACATTACTTCTGTAGATTTCATGCGTCATCACTTCGAGAAGGCAGACCCGGCGTCGGCTGCTTCAAAGATTGTGATGTTCAAGAACGTGATGCAGGTGATTATCTGGGGTATCTGGCTGCTGATAGCCCTGAATGTGTTCCAGGTAGGAAAATCATGGCTGCTAGCTATCTTTGCCGGTTTATCAACTGGTCTGGGTTTTGCATCAAAGGATATTCTCGAGAACATCTACTACGGCATCTCTCTGATGATGGGCCGTGTGAAGGTGGGTGACTATATTATCTGTGACGGCACCCGTGGTAAGGTAAGCAGTATCAGTTATACCTCTACGATGCTGGAGGCTACCGACGGTTCGGTCATAGCTTTCCAGAACTCGCAGCTCTTCTCGAAGAACTACAAGAACATGACCAAGAATCATGGTTATGAGCTGGATATTCTGGAGGTAGGTATTGCTTATGGCAGCAATGTGAAGGAAGTGAAACAGATTCTGATTGATGCCCTCATGAAACTGGACTGTATCTATCAGGACAAAGGGGTGAAGGTGTTACTGAAGAGTTTCGATGACAGCTGCATCACCCTCAAGATTGTTGTATGGGTCAACGTGCTTACCCAAGCCATCGACGATGCCACCATCATGGAGTGCATCTACGATACGCTCAACGATCACAACATCGAGATTCCGTTCCCACAGCGTGAAATTACAATTAAACAAGTTAATAATTAACAGTTTGTAGTTTACAGTTAATAGCAAGTTTACTCCCTATTAACTATAAACTATAAACTATAAACTATAAAAAATATGGCAACATTCATAGCAGGTCCTTGCGTCATCGAGTCAATGGAACTATTGGAAACAGTAGCTCAGGAACTCGTCCGCATCAACGAAAAGTTAGGAACCCAAATCATATTCAAGGCTTCATTCGACAAAGCCAACCGTACCAGCATCCACTCTTTCCGTGGTCCAGGACTGGAGAAAGGACTCCAGATGCTGGGAGATATCAGGAAGAAGTACAACCTTCAGGTTACAACAGATATTCATGAGAGTTATCAGGCTTCAGCAGCAGGCGAAGTATGTGATATTCTCCAGATTCCAGCCTTCCTCTGCCGACAGACCGACCTTCTGGTTTCTGCAGCTAAGACAGGCAAAACCGTCAACATCAAGAAGGCACAGTTCCTGAGCGGAAGAGATATGAAATATCCTGTAGAAAAGGCTTTAGAGAGCGGTGCCAAAGAAGTTTGGCTCACAGAACGCGGCAACTGTTTCGGCTATAACAATCTCGTGGTAGATTTCAGAAACATCCCTGACATGAAGGAGATTGTGCCAAATGTCATCATGGACTGTACCCATAGCGTTCAGCGCCCGAGTGCAGGTGACGGCAAAACCGTAGGCGACCGTAAGTTCGTTCCAGCAATGGCAAAGGCGGCTAAAGCTTTCGGAGCTACCGGCTACTTCTTTGAAGTACATCCAGCCCCAGACCAGGGCAAGAGCGATGCTGCCAATATGCTGGAATTAAACAAGTTGGAATCACTTATAGAAGAACTCCTGTAAGTGAAAAACGAAGAAAAAACGTTCGGCGTCCGAAGGGAAAGCCAATTCAAATGATTTAGAAATGACCGATAAAAATAACAATATAGATGATAAGATTGTTCGCGGTTATGGCGAACAGGCTCTTAGAAACGAGGCGCAGGCCATCCTCGACCAGATACCTTATCTGGATGACAACTTTGAGAAAGCTGTAGACATGATGTATCAATGTCAAGGCAAGATTATCGTTACAGGTGTGGGCAAGAGTGGACACGTAGGTGCCAAGATTGCCGCTACACTTGCCTCTACAGGCACACCAGCCTTCTACATCAATCCACTGGATATCTATCACGGCGACTTAGGTGTGATGACCGACAAGGATGTGGTTCTGGCACTGAGTAACAGCGGTCAGACCGATGAACTGCTTCGTTTCATCCCGATGGTACTCCACATGAATATTCCTATCATTTCCATCACCGGAAATCCAGATTCCCTGCTGGCAAAATACTCCAACCATTATATCACCGTAAAGGTAAAGAAGGAGGCTTGTCCGCTGAACCTAGCCCCTACCAGCAGTACTACTGCAGCATTGGCTATGGGTGATGCACTGGCTATCGCCCTGATGCAGGTACGCCACTTCAAGCCTCGTGACTTTGCACAGTTCCATCCTGGTGGAGAATTAGGCAAACGACTGCTGACCACAGCAGAAGATGTGATGCGCAGCGATGATATGCCTATCATTCCTAAGGAAATGCACCTGGGCGAGGCTATCATCCACGTAAGCAAGGGCAAACTGGGATTGGGTATCTCATTGGATGAAGACAACCACGTTATCGGACTTATTACCGATGGTGATATCCGACGCGCCATGGAGAAATGGCAGGCAGAATTCTTTAACAAGACTGTAAGCGACATCATGACCACCACTCCGAAAATGGTGACTCCGAAGACGAAGATTTCGGAGATTCAGCGCATCATGCACAAATATAAGGTGCATACGGTACTGGTTGTAGACAAGGATAATCATCTGAAAGGTATCGTAGACCACTATGCCTGCATGGTATAAATTTTTAGGCACGGATTACACAGATTACACGGATTTATAGATAACACGGTTATAGATAAGATGAGATATTTTTTATTAATAGCGACATTATGGCTGTCTTGTTCGCTGTGCAGCGCACAGACTAGCGATTCATTGATCGTTAATCAGCTTCGTGGGAAAGGTGTCAGCTTTTCTCACGATAATTCAGTAACCCTACTGATGAACGGTCAGGAAAAGTTTGATGATATGTTCCAGGCAATCCGACAGGCTAAACATAGTGTACACCTGGAATACTTCAACTTTCGCAACGACAGCATCGCCTCCCTCCTCTTCGACCTACTAGCTCAGAAAGTCAAGGAGGGTGTAAAGGTGAGAGCCTTATATGATGGTTTCGGAAACTCTTCCAACAATAAGCCTCTGCGAAAGAGACATCTCAAGAAAATCCGTGCCAACGGCATAGAGATTTATGAATATAAGCCCCTGAAGTTTCCATGGGTACATGCAATCTTCAACCGTGATCACCGTAAAATCGTAATCATTGACGGACAGATTGCCTACACAGGCGGTATGAACGTTGCCGACTATTATATAAAAGGTACTGAGGCAGTAGGTGAATGGCACGATATGCACTGCCGCATCGACGGAAGCGAGGTGAATACCCTGCAGAAGATATTCCTCAAAATGTGGAATAAGGTGAGCGGACAGAATGTGCACAGCACTGAGTTCTGGAGATATAAGAAGAAGGATTATCTGGTAGAGAATCTCAAGCCAGATACGACAGCAACAGCCTACAGAAAGATGGTCGGCATCATCAATCGTGAGCCTCATATAACAAAGGATATCATCCGATATTTCTATGTGAATGCCATCAATGATGCACAGGACAGCATCAAGATTATCAGCCCCTACTTCACCTTGAGTCATAAACTCAAAAAGGCATTGAAGAATGCTGTGAAAAGAGGAGTGAAAGTAGAAATCATGCTCTCTACCAAGAGCGATATTCCGCTGACTCCTGACTGCGGTTTCTATAATGCCCACAAACTGATGAAGGCAGGATGCAATGTTTGGATGTACACACGGGGCTTCCACCATACCAAGATTATCATGGTAGACGGCAAGTTCTGTACCGTGGGCAGTGCCAATCTCAATGCCCGAAGCCTGCGCTGGGACTATGAAGAGAATGCAGTGATTGTGGATTCTTGCACTACCCAACAACTGGTACAGCTCTTTGATGGGGAAAAGAAAGACAGTTTCTTACTCAATGAGAAGAACTGGAGAGAGTGGCGTACGGGCTGGCAAAGATTCAAAGGATGGTTTGCCGCAAAGGTACTCACTCCATTCTTGTAAAAACAAGATATAAGTATAACCCAACTTTCACTAGCAGAAGTAAAACAAACAGAGATGAATGAAGAAATGATGAAAGCCATGGCTGGCAAACAGATGCCGGAAATGGCAATAGTAGAGAGCAATACACTCGCCGCAATGGGACTCAGACAACTGCTTGAGTCGGTGATGCCCATAATGAAAATCTCGACCTTCGGTTCGTTCCGTCAGTACGAGGCAAACAATCCAGACCACTTTGTTCATAGCTTTGTATCTATGCACATTGTACTGGAACACCGTTACTTCTTCACACAGGGCAACAGGAACCGCCACGTGATCGTTCTAACACCCAGCAACGATCCCAATTCGCAACTTGCAGAATTTCATTGTCTCTGCGTCAATGTACCAGAAGGATACCTGATAAAAGAGCTTCTCAACCTGCAGCATTCCGGTCATCCTCATGGCGAACATATCCCTGCCATGCCCCCTGTCACTCAGGAAAAAGTTCTGTCGGATAGAGAAATAGAGGTATTATCTCTGGTAGCACAAGGGAAAATCAACAAAGAGATAGCCGACCAACTCTGTATCGGACTGACTACCGTGATTACTCATCGCAAGAAAATACAGGAAAAACTGGGATTAAAAAGTGTGTCTTCACTCACCATTTATGCTGTGATGCATGGTTTTATTGACATCAATATGATCTAGCCTTCACCATAAATAGTGATGCAGAATCATCACATACCTAAATATAATGATAGCGCCTTCCCCTCATGTGAGAGGAAGGCGCTATCATCTTTTTTAAAACAACATTATTTAAACTGATATTCCACAGATAAACTACAGCTTTACAGAAGAAATATCAACCAAATTGTTCACGATGGCATAAATTGTAAGACCTGCTGGAGAGTGAATCTGAAGCTTTCGGGCTATGTTTCTGCGATGCGTAATGACCGTATTGATAGAGATAAACAGGTGGTCAGCAATCTCCTTGTTGGTCATTCCCTGAACCAAAGCAACAATCACATCTTTTTCTCTATCGCTCAACTGTTCGTCACTCATCGGAGTCTGATTAATCATGCTCGAAATCTTGGCACTCACATCGTTCTGCTTCAGTTTACGCTCTGCATTTCTTACAGCAGGAATAAAGATTTCTTCCTCCACCTCAGAATGATGCTTCAGCCATTCCTCATTATTGTAGATGTCATAAAGAGTGGCGCTGAGCTGATTATTATGCAAGCCATCAGAAGGCAAATACTTGATAATGATACTCTTGAGTTCCTTTAACTTCATATCAACCTGAGCATGGTGCTTCGAGAAGGTTTCTATATCAAAGTTTGCATTGGCATTACCATCTATAAGTGCCTGAACATAAGGGAATACCATCTTTTCCTCATACTTCATGTGATTGGTAATGCTATGGGCATAGTCATCATAAAGCTTGAGGATAAGACGTGCCAGATTATCCTTTTCATCCAGCGCTTCAACCAGTTCCTTACGGATAAACGGCAACTGGAAATCTATGTAATAGGCATGCGATGCTTTGAGATAATGCAATAGGGTCGGCAGCGACAGGCGGTCAGCATCGTCATACTCCTTGTAACCATTAATCGTCAAGTTAACCACGGACAGGAAAGTATAGGTATCCACCTGCTGTTCTTCGCAAACTTCGCACACAGTTTTATCACCAAAGCCCAGGTTGATGCCGAAGCTGCCGAGGCTCTGTAAAATGTTATAATTGTCTCTAATGATGCTGATCATCTTGTCATCAGCTTCATACATCTTCTGATTTTTCATCTTCTTTTATCCTTAAATGAAAACATCCTTGTATCAAGAACATTCATAATGTTTCTATTTCGGGTGCAAATATACAAAAAAGTTTTGAAACTCGCAATACCTAAAAATGGGGATGCCGCAGTTTACCGATTTTTAGGTATTGCAAGATATTTTAAAACTCCGTACCTTTGCACCCGAAATCGAGAAAGAGCGCGGTGATGATTGCCATTCCCGAGTGGCAGAGCTGCGTAATTCCTTATCAAGTCAGATTGGCTTTAAGGAGATACTAGGCCTCTAAAGTGTCGAGACCGCAAGCAGACATCCGCGCTCTTTTCTTTTATATAAAATTATACGATAACAATAATTTCAAAATATTTAAGATGAACAGTTTAAGAATTGGATTGATGTCCGCTGCCCTCGTTGCCGGCTTGGCAACGGCAAGTGCACAAACTGTGGCTGCCGATAGTGTGATGCAGCATGTAAATGGCAAGCGCCTCAGCGTGGGTGGTTATGGCGAGGTTGCCATGAGCCGCAACTTCTATAGCGACGCTGGAAAACGCTACTCTAACGCCACCGCTTATAAAAATGCACCCGACCACGGACGCTTCGACATTCCTCATGCAGTAATCTACTTGGGTTACGACTTCGGAAAGGGATGGACCATGGGTACTGAGATTGAGTTTGAACACGGAGGTACCGGACAGTCTATCGAATACGAAGCAGAGGAGGCCATCGAGTATGAGCAGGAGGTAGAGAAAGGAGGCGAGGTTGAACTCGAACAGTTCTGGATTCAGAAATCATTCGGTCGATGGGCTAACATCAAGGCTGGACACATCGTTGTACCTGTAGGTCTTACCAATGCCTATCACGAACCATTGAATTTCTTTACTGTTTATCGTCCGGAAGGAGAAAACACCATTCTTCCTTGTACATGGCACCAGACTGGTATCAGTTTCTGGGGAAAGAGTGGTAAGTTCCGCTACGAGGCACAGTTTCTGGCAGGTTTGAACGCCTACCGTTTCAGTCGCAGCAACTGGATTCAAGGCGGTGCCAAGAGTCCATACGAGTTTGAGGTAGCCAACAAATATGCCGTTGCTGCCCGTGTAGATAACTACAGTATTCCTGGTCTGCGCATCGGACTGAGCGGTTACTACGGCAAGGCGATGGGCAACACCACCCCACAGGATACCCAACACAAAAACATCAAGGGAAACGTATATGTAGGTGCCTTCGACTTCACCTACAACAAGTACAACTGGAAGATTAGAGGCAACGTGGATTATGGCTATGTAAGCGATGCTACAGCCATTACCAGCATTGTATATCCTGGTACGGCTAACGTCAAGCCTAATGAATCAGGCAGCGGCAAATACTTCGGCAGTCATGCCATCGCTACCATGGTGGAAGCAGGCTATGATGTCTTCTCTCAGATTTCCAAGTTGCGTGAAAACAACCAGAAACTGTATGTGTTCGGTCATTTCGAGTATTACGATTCATCCGTTCACAATACCACCGCCAAGTGGACCAACCGCAAAATTGTGGCAGCAGGTATCAACTACTTCCCTCTCCCACAAATCTGTGTGAAAGCTGAATACAACCAGCGCATCTTCCACTCTAAGTACAACAATGAGCCAGCCGTGAACATCGGCATCGCTTATCAGGGCTTCTTCCTCTAAATCAGGGGGAAGCGCCGTTTCATAGATTATAATTAGCATATTCAAACATAAAAAACAAAGAAAAATGAAAAAGATTTTCCAGAAGGCATTTTTGTTCGTAGCAACAATGACTTTATCTTTGGGTTTCGCTTCTTGTAGCGATGATGATGACCCAGTAACAGAGGGTAACGTAGTACCAGCAACAGAATTATCGGCTGTTGCCAACACTTATGTAAACGACATTATCAATCCTACCTACAAGGATTTGAGAGACTACGCTAAGGTTCTGAAGGATGCATGCGACAAGGCATACGCCAACGCCAAGGCTGGCAACTTGAGCGATGCAGATATCACTGCTGCCTGCGAGGCTTTCAAGAACGCTCGTCGTGAATGGGAGCGCAGTGAGGCATTCCTCTATGGTGCAGCAACCAACAACGAGATTGACCCACACATCGACTCATGGCCACTCGACCACGACCAGCTGGTAGAGGCGCTCAACAACCAGAACATCATCGCCGGAATCCAGGGTTCAAACCCAGCTCAGTTTATCTATACCGAAAACAAGAACTTCGACTCTGTAATAGGTTTCCACGGATTGGAGTTCGTACTCTTCCGCAATGGTGCTGAACGTACTGCAGCCATGCTGAATGCCAACGAGACAGAAGCAGGCATGACATCTGTGAAGGGTATCGATGAGTTGGCATTTGCTGCCGCTGTAGCTGGCGACATCTACAACATGACTTCACTCCTCCAGTATGGTTGGAATGGTGATGCAACCCTCGGTTCTTGGTTGACAACCAATTGCAAGTGGGTGGTTGATGGTCTTGCTGGTCTGGAGGAGAGTGCTGGTGCCCTTTCTTCTGCAGGTATCGGTTACGGTCAGTTCTTCCTCAATGCCACAGGCGACAAGGCTTGGTTCCCTACATGGCAGGAGACCTTGGAGAATGTATTCGTAGGCGGCTGCTCAAGCATCTGCCAGGAGGTTTACACCCAGAAGCTGGGTCAGGCTTACCGTGTAGCTACCGGTCATGGCGGTACAACAGAGGATGGCGAAGCTGAATCTCGCGACTACATTGAGTCACCATACAGCAAGCGTTCATTCATCGACTATCAGGACAACATCTACTCTATCAAGAACTCTCTCTATGGTACACGTGATGTAAATGCTACAACTCCTGTTGCTAATTCATTGATGACTATCATGAAGAAGTATAACTACAGTGGCTACAGCGCATTGAACACAGCTCTCGATGAGGCTATCGCAGCATTGGAGTCTGCCAAGAAGAGCGGTATCGCCTTCGTGGATGATCCAGCCAATGCTCAGGTAAAGACTTGCATCGACAAGATCAACACCCTGGACGACGAGTTGAACAATGCGGGTGCCTGGTTCCGCGCCTTGAAGGTTTCCAAGTAATTTATCCATTACAGCAGAAACAACAGGAACAAAGGATTACGTAGCTTTGCTTTCTTCAATAGAAGCGAAGCTACGTCATTTGGGTTAAATATAATATATCACAAAGAAAATACATTATGAATAAGAATTTTAAGAATTACGCCTACCTGTCGTTCGCCCTGGCTTTGGCTACGACAATGGCTAGCTGTTCTGACGATGACAACAAAGTTGAAATTCAGGAAACAGATGCCGCATACGTAGGTAAGGAAGTGGGTAACTTTACTGCAGATGAGTGGTATCCAGGTGGTAAGCTGGGTACAACAGAGAACACTGGTTCCAGCAGTTACTCTGACCAGACCCCTGCCGTAGATAACGATCCAGAACTCTTCAAGCAGTTCTTTATCGGCGAGCAGATGTTCGAGCGCCAGTATTCATGGAACACCGGTGCCTTCAAGGGCTTGGGTCCTGCTTCTGTACGCTCATCTTGCTTAGACTGCCACCCAGAGTATGGTCATGGCAAGCGCAAGGCACAGTATGAAACCCGCTATGGTAACGGTAATGGTTATCTGCTCGTAGTTTATCATCCTGTAGATGGTGCCAACAGCAATGATGGTGGCTATGTAGCTGAGGTTACAGGTATGCCTCAGACACAAGCACAGTCTCCATTCCTCCCTCCTATCGACGAGAGCAAGATCAACATGAGTTGGCTGCACGTTGCCAAGATGGAGACCGATGAGATTCCTACCATGCAGTTCCCTGACGGTGAGAAGTTTGATTTGATTTATCCGGAGATTACCATTCCACAGTCGGCATTCAATACCGATCCTGTTCCTAGCAACTATGCCGTTCGCCTGGAATCTACCATCGGCATTGGCGGTACAGGTCTGATTGATGCCATCCCTAGTGAGGACATCGTTGCACAGTACAAGTCTGAGGCTTCTTATTTCAAGAAATCAGGCAAGGAAGTGAGCGAATACATCAATCCAAGCATGTTTGATGCCAAAAACATGGAGATGACTGCCGATGCCTATTATACCACCTTCGGCAGAGACAGCAAGTATGCTAAGGGCGGCGTGCATGCAGATGGTACCACTTTCGATCCAAATACCACCGATGGCAACAAGAAGCTCATCAAGCGCTTCACCTATGCCCTGACCCGTGGTAGTTTGCAGGATGGACCTGGTGCCAACGCTATCTGGAACATCACCAATGTAACCCGTCAGGATCGTCCTTGTCTCTACACCACCACTCCTTGGGCAAAGGCAATGTCAGAGAATAAGGATGTGATTGCAGCCATCAAGAAGGACCCTACCTCTCCTTATTATGCAGATGGTACTGACGAGGGAATCAAGGAAGCAGTAGCAAACCTGTTGGATCCAAATACCAACCAGTTTGACAACCAATGGCACAATTTCAAGCCTGAGCAGAGCATGGACGATTTCTATGCCTTCATGGTATGGCATCGTGGACTTGCAGTACCTCGTGCCCGCAACTTGAATGATCCACAGGTACAGCAGGGTAAAAAACTCTTCATGGAATGGGGCTGCGCCAACTGTCACAAGCCATCATGGAAGACCGGTGACGATAACTACGTAACATCCAAGTACATCGCCGGCAAGAAGTTGCCTCGTTATCAGAACCAGACCATTTATCCATATTCTGACTTCGTTCAGCACAAGCTCTATATGATGAACGACATCCATGGATCATGGTGCCGCACCACTCCACTTTGGGGTCGTGGCTTGAGCTATCTGAACACAGGTGCAGAAGATCGCCTACACGACTGTCGTGCCCGCAACGAGGTGGAAGCCATCATGTGGCACTGCTACAGCAAGAAGAGTCATGCCTATAGTTCAGCCATGAACTTCTACAAAGCATCGAAGAGCGATCGTGATGCAGTGGTTAAGTTCCTGCGTTCTATCTAATGATAAGATATTACAAGAAGAAACAAAAATAAGAAAAGCTGCCAGGCTATCAAAAGCATTTGGCAGCTTTTTTATCAGAACCTCTAAATATACGTATAAAATCTTGCTTGTCTCCGAATAATATCGTAATTTTGCAGCGGAAATTCTATCAAGATTCCAACTAAGTATGGTTAAAAAGATTATATTCATTCTTTACATTCTTGTGCTCGTATGCATGGCTGCCGCCACCATCGTGGAAAAAAGCCAGGGCACGGATTATGCCCATGCCCACTACTATGGGGCATGGTGGTTCATTCTTATCTGGGCAGTACTTGCTGCCCTCGGTGCTTTCTACATCATCAAAAGAAAAGTGAAGTGCGCTTCTACATTGGCACTCCATCTCTCCTTCATCATCATCCTTGCCGGGGCATTGCTCACACATATATCGGCTAAACGGGGCATGATTCATCTGCGCATCGGTCAGCCTACAGATACTTATATGGCTCAGGATGAAGAGCAGGGTATGAAGGAAGAGAAACTGCCTTTCTCGCTCTGCCTGCAGAAGTTTGAAGCAAAGATGCACGATGGAACCAACGCCGTGGCTGACTATTCTTCAAAATTCACCATAATAGACGGAGATGATAAGAGCGAAGGCGAAGTTTCGATGAACAACATCTATTCCCACCGGTCTTACCGTCTTTATCAGTCATCTTACGATGAAGACGGCAAGGGAAGCGTGCTCGCTATCAATGCCGATCCATACGGCATACCAGTCACCTATACTGGCTATGCGCTGCTCTTCATCTCCCTCGTATGGATGCTCTTCGACCCTAAGGGCGGTTATCGCAGACTACAGAAGAGTCCTTTGCTCAAGAAGGGAGCGTTGATAACAGCACTCATCCTCAGCATGGGCAATATACAGACACTGCATGCAGAATCTGCAACAAGCAATCTCCAAAATGCAGTATTGCCAAAGGAAACTGCAGAGAAGTTTGGCGAGCTTCATATTCTCTACAACGACCGCATCTGTCCGGTACAGACCTTTGCCCTCGATTTCTGCAAGAAGATATATGGAGCCAGGAGCTATCAGGGATTGACTGCAGAACAGGTACTCTCTGGTTGGGTATTCTATGGAAATACTTGGGCAAACGAGCCTTTCATCAAGATCAAGAGCGGAGAAATGAAAACAGCGATGAATCTGCCTGACTATGCTTCGCTCAATACTTTCTTCAATCGTGAGATGGGGGGCTATACCATCGGACAGTATGTTCAGGAATACTACAATGGTCAGCAGGACAAGTTCCATCAGCAAGCCGCTGATATCGATGGCAAGATACAAATCATCATGGAGTTGCGAGAAGGTATCTCATTGAAAGTTCTTCCTTACACCTTCACCAAGAATGTGAAGGCTACCAAGGATCATTCATTCATCAAGGCTGGCACTACCACGTGGTTTTCACCTGTAGATAAGTTGCCACAGGCCGTGGAGCACCAGCATGCGCTCTATATCAGGAATGTATTCTCCCTGCTGAATGGCGATGTAAAGGCAGGCAATACGAGCCGTGTAAACGAGTTCTTCGTCAAGATGAAGAAATATCAGGAGGTTAGTAGCGGTAATTCGCTGCCAACAGCTACACAGTATAAGGCAGAACGCATCAATAATGCCTTTCCTTTTGCCACCATTCTCTTCATGGCAAACCTCACACTGGGCTTCATAGTCCTCTTCTACACCATCTATCGCATGACGAAGAAGAGAGAAATCAAGGCATTGAACATCGCTTTGCCTATCTTGCTTGGCGTATCCTTCCTTGCATTAACCTTCGGATTGGCATTGAGATGGATTATCAGCGGCAACATACCTATGTCTAACGGATATGAAAGTATGCTAACTGTAGCCTGGTTCGTGATGCTTATCAGTATTCTGATGCAGTTGCGCATCCGCATCGTGATGGTATTCGGCTTCCTGATTTCAGGATTCTTCCTTCTGGTAAGCCATATCAACCAGATGGATCCTACTATCGGACAGATGATGCCGGTATTGAACAGTCCACTGCTCAGCATCCATGTCAGCATCATCATGATGAGCTATGCCCTATTGTCCTTGACTTTCATCTGCGGCATCATGGGCATCTGCATGCGCTCTCATGGCGACGAACTGCGGGATTTAAGCCGTCTCTTCCTCTACCCTGCCCTCACCACGATGGGATTCGGCATCTTCATCGGAGCCATCTGGGCTAACGTGAGCTGGGGTAATTACTGGAGTTGGGACAGCAAGGAAACATGGGCACTCATCACCTTTATGATTTATGCTGTGGTTGTACATACGCAGAGTCTGCCGGTCTTCCGCAAGCCGCTGGTATATCACATTTACATCACCCTAGCCTTCCTGAGTATCGCCATGACCTACTTCGGTGTGAACTATTTCCTCACGGGCATGCACTCGTATGCATAACCCATCAGAAGACAGAATATATTTAGTCTTAAGGCAAAATTTATTTTCCCTTAAGGATAAATATATGATGGTGTTGACATCAATCTAATCAAGAAGTATTCCGGACGAACCCAGGAACAGATAGAAAAAATCCGTTCCCCCACACTCTTTTTATGTTTTTTTAATATCCTACGGTCACAATTGTTACCGTAGGATCGTTTTTTAAGCCGTAATTTTGCAGCCGGAAACCAGGAATGGCAGATTGCCGCCTGGAAGAAAACATTAAAATAACTCTTTAATTTATAGCAATATGGCAGAAAACAAGATGTTCTGTTTCCAGTGTCAGGAAACAGCTAAGGGTACAGGCTGTACCATCAAGGGTGTTTGCGGTAAGGAGGCTACAACTTCCAAGTGGCAGGATCTGCTGCTCAGCGTGGTTCGTGGCATAGGAACCATACAGCATAGCATAGGCAAAGAGCCGGCACCAGAGGTAACCCATTTCCTTACGGATGCACTCTTCACCACCATCACCAACGCCAATTTCAACGACCAGGATATCCTGCAAAAGGTAGATAAGGGTATCGTCCTGAAGAAACAGCTGCTGGAAAAGGCGGCAAGTATGAATATCCACCTCCCTGCCTATCAGGAGGTAACCTGGGGTGGCGAGAAGACAGACTATGAGGCTGAGGGTGCCCGTGAATCCGTGCTCCGCCACGAGAATCAAGATATCCGCTCGCTCAAGGAACTCACCATGCTTGGTCTGAAGGGTATGGCAGCATACTACGAGCACGCAGCCCATCTGGGAGAAGAGAACAGCGAGATCATCAGCTTCATGTGCCGTGCACTCGCCACCATCAGTAACCCTGATGCTGATATGAACACGCTGCTGGGCGTAGTGCTCGAAACAGGAAAGTACGGCGTGGATGTGATGGCACTCCTCGACAAGGCCAACACCCAGGCATACGGCAATCCAGAACTCACCCGGGTGAACATCGGCACAGGCAACAATCCGGGCATCCTCATCTCAGGCCACGACCTGAAGGATATCGAAGATCTCCTCATCCAGACCGAAGGCACGGGCATCGATGTCTATACCCATGGCGAGATGCTTCCTGCCCACTACTATCCGCAGCTCAAGAAGTACAAGCATCTGGTGGGCAACTACGGCAATGCGTGGTGGAAACAGAAGGAGGAATTCGAGAGCTTCAACGGTCCTGTAGTCTTCACCACCAACTGCATCGTTCCGCCATCGCCATCGGCAGGCTACAGGAACCGCGTCTTCACCACCAACTCTACTGGTTTCCCTGGCTGGAAGCATATCCAGGCGGGCGCCGACGGCCACAAGGACTTCTCCGAGGTGATTGCACTTGCCAAGACCTGCCAGCCACCTAAGGAGATAGAGACAGGCGAGATCATCGGCGGTTTTGCGCATGCTCAGGTCTTTGCCCTGGCAGACAAGATAGTAGAAGCTGTAAAGAGCGGAGCCATCCGCAAGTTTGTGGTGATGAGTGGCTGCGATGGCAGAATGAAGAGCCGCAACTACTACGAGGAGTTTGCCAAGGCGCTGCCTCAGGATGTAGTGATACTCACCAGCGGCTGTGCCAAGTTCAAGTACAACAAGCTCAATCTGGGCGATATCAACGGCATTCCTCGTGTGCTGGATGCCGGTCAGTGCAACGACTCCTATTCCTGGGCGGTTGTGGCATTGAAGCTGAAGGAGATCTTTGGAGCCAGCGACATCAACGAACTTCCTATCTTCTTCAATATTGCCTGGTACGAGCAGAAGGCTGTCATCGTACTTCTTGCCCTGCTGCATCTGGGCGTAAAGAACATCCATCTGGGTCCTACGCTCCCAGCCTTCTGTTCACCAGCCGTACTGAAGGTTCTGGTAGATACCTTTGGCATTGCCGGAAACGGAACGGTAGAAGAGGACATCAAAAAATATATAGGATAAGAACAGCAGCTACTGAGTTAAGGGAGAATCTGTAAAACTCGGGGAAAAATCAAAAGATAAGTTTTCCTGTTTAAAAGGCACTTTGCAATAACACTCTCGATAGTGTTGCAAAGTGCCTTATTTTTTGAGCAAACAATAAATCGGAGGAAAATGCGTTATTGAATATAAAACTTAAATGTATGAAAGAATCAATATTCATTACCTTGCAGAAATGCACGGTATTTGAGGGATTTACTCCTGAGGAAATCAGAGAGGCGCTATCGATGGTAAGCTACCGGATGGTGGAGCTTGCTGCCAGGGAAACCTATGTGCTGGCAGGAATGCCCTGCAGATATGCCGACATCATCGTCGAGGGGGAGATGATAGCCCGCATGTCGGGATTGTCGGGCAAGCAGGCCCAAATAGAGCGGCTGGGAGAATCGATGCTGATAGCCCCTGCCTATATCTTCGCACATAATAACGAGATGCCCGTAAGCGTGGAGACAAGCAAGAAGACTACCCTCCTACGCATGAGACCTTCGGAACTGAAACTGCTGATAGATACCGACGAGCGCATACGCTGGAACTTCATCCAGCACTTGTCAAGGATAGATATCTTCCTTTCGCAGAAAATGCGCATGCTCTCCCTTTTCTCCGTCAAGGAGAAGGTGGCGCAATACCTCATCAAGATGGCTACCGAACAGCAGAGCAGAACCATCCGACTGGATGTCAGCCGCCAGGAAATGGCGGATATCTTCGGTATCCAGAAGTTCTCGCTCCTCCGCTGCCTCTCCGAATTCGAGGAGAAGGGTGCCATCAGGATTGAGGGCAAGACCATCACCATACTCAACTCGGATGAAATGAAATAAGAAGCAAGAATGAGAGGAAAGGAGAGAGAAAGAACCGATGAAGACGAAGTTCTCCACCTGCGCCTCCAGAGCCCATCTTCAGCACCACATCCGCTGCATCGGTTTGAAATCCCCCATTCCCATCACATTGCAGACTACATCCTGGTTGCTGGGGATAACATATCCCCAGAGCATAAACTATTTCCTCACGGGCATGCACTCTTATGCATAGCCCGTCAGAAGCCAGAATATATTTAGTCTTAAGGCAAAATTTATTTTCCCTTAAGGCTAATTTTTTTAGCCTTAAGGATTAAGGATAAATATATTCATGCTTCTAATAAAAAACGATTTAAAAGTTTGGAGGTAACAAATATTCAGCGTATCTTTGCATAAGATTTGCGGCACTCGGCAATTTGAAAGCAAGCTTTCATTGCACTCGGTGGCAAAATCTTTGCATAAGATTTAAAAAGAATGACGTATGAAACAGGTAGAAGAAACATACATCAGCTTGCTGACCGACTTCGGTTTCAAGCGAATATTTGGAACGGCAATGAACAAGGATTTACTGATTTGCTTCCTCATATCAAAAACTCTATTGATACGGCGAAGCAAGAAGGTAAGAATGAGAAAGCCTTGGAAATTGCCAAGAACATGCTTGCCGATGGTGTTGACATCAATCTAATCAAGAAGTATTCCGGACTAACCCAGGAACAGATAAAAAAAATGAAATAACTAATAGAATTAAAAAATGAAGAAAAAAAATCAAGTTTGTTGGCTGGAGCATCCTTGGAATCCTGCTCATAGCTGTAGCAACATTACTGTTGGCACGCTTTGTTTTCAATAAACAAGTGGAAGCTTATCTTTGCAATTCGCTGAAGAATGAAATGGTAGAAAAATTAAAAGACGCTGGCAAATATGTACCAGATACTACGTCCTATCATTTTGCATATCAGAAAGTTTCTGTCCAATCACAAAAAATCCGTGAATATTTCAAACTCGATACAGTTTTATCTTCCACAATGCCAACATGGGACAAGGCCATTTCACTGGCACGTTTTGTAGCGGAAAACATTCCTCATGCCAATCAAAAGATTAATCCTAAAAGATGTAATGCTATAGATCTCTGGAAATACACTCGATCGATAGAGCCTGCATTCAACTGTCGATTACACTCCATCCTCTTACACGAACTATTGCTGTCTGAGGGTATTGTAAACCGCTTTGTAACTTGTCATCCCGCAGATTCCGAGGATTCCGACTGCCATGTTGTTAACCTGGTGTGGCTGCCAGAATTACAGAAATGGGCTATGCTAGACTCGGATATGAATGCTTGGGCAGAAGATGAAAAAGGCACTCCACTTTCTCTTGCAGAAATGCGTGAGCGATATATTGACGGCAGAGAAATCGTTTACCGTCCTCTCTTGAATTCAGATAATGATTTTGTTTATTACAGGGCATATTGGGCAAAAAACTTATACTGGTTTGATACTTGGGAGACAACAGGCTATGGTCGCGAAGATAATAATCCTGCTTATCGAAACAATAATCGCCATATCGTGCTTGTTCCTTCTGGATTCAAAGGTTTTGAACTTCCCGACCATTCAGTACTGACAACAGATGCTTCACGTTTCTGGGCAGCTCCCCAAAATTAGTAACTGCCATTTACTAGATCTACCCCAGGAACAAATACAATAGGCTTCGATGGCAAATGAAGCCTATTTCATTGTCCAACGAAAGTACTTTCATGTGCTCATGAAAGTACTTTCGTTTTTTATTGCTTTTTCTACTATATTTTATTCCATAAAGACAGAGCGCCAAAGACTATAGCGCGCCTCTGGGTTCAACTGCTCCAAATGATGGAAGACGGCTTGCATATCCGCACGGCGGGTAGTCTCTTCGTAAGGGCACAACGCCTTCTGCTTAGTGAAATGCAACTCTTCTGCTACCTGCCGGATATCCGCCTCATGTACGAGACAGAGCGGACGGATAATGGTAAGCGGATAATGTTTCAGAGGAAGACTGGGCTGCATGGTGGAATGCGAACCCTCGAAGGTGATGTTCATCAGCAGGGTAACGAGGATATCATCCATGTGATGTCCCAGAGCTATCTTATTGAACCCGTGGCTTACAGCAAACTCGAAGAGCGTCTTACGTCGATTCCAGGCACAGAGAAAGCAACGGGTCTTACGGGGATCGGTAGATTCATCGAACGAACTATGAAGGATATGGAGCTTGATGCCATTCTCTGCACAGAAATCCTGCAGATAAGAACGATCGGTCTCGTAAGGAATGTTATCCATGATGATATGAGCCGCCTCCACTTCGATATGAGGTTTAAAGATACGGGCACGCTGAGCCAGCAAACGGACAAGTTCCAATGAATCCTTGCCTCCACTCAAGGCAATAATAATACGGTCCCCATCCTCCAAAAGATGATAGTCAACACATCCTTTATTGAATCGCTTTAATACTTTCTGTTCTGCTTTCATCATATTCTGAAAAGGGAAAAGAAAAGCCGCACCCTTTTTTCAGAGTACGGCTTTATCAAGATACATCTCTCTACCTTGCAGAAGAGAAACGACAATTTAAACTTCAAATATAATTCTATCTTACTTAGCGTAAGCTACACTACGAGTCTCACGAATCACAGTAATCTTAACCTGACCAGGATAAGTCATCTCATTCTGAATCTTGGTTGCAATTTCATCAGAAAGCTTGATGCTCTCTTCATCGTTCATCTTATCCGCACCCACGATGACACGGAGTTCACGACCTGCCTGGATAGCGTAAGTCTTGGTTACGCCAGGATAACTCATGGCGATAGCTTCAAGATCGTTCAAACGCTTGATATAAGCCTCTACAATCTCACGACGGGCACCAGGACGAGCACCAGAGATAGCATCACAAACCTGTACGATAGGAGCCAATAATGTGTTCATCTCCATCTCATCATGGTGAGCACCGATGGCATTGCAGATATCTGGTTTCTCCTTATACTTCTCTGCAATCTTGGCACCATACAATGCGTGTGGCAATTCACTCTCCTCATCAGGTACCTTACCAATATCGTGCAAAAGGCCGGCACGCTTAGCCTTCTTAGGATTCAATCCCAATTCAGAAGCCATAACCGCACAGAGGTTAGCGGTTTCACGGGCATGCTGCAAGAGGTTCTGACCATAAGAAGAACGGTACTTCATCTTACCGATGATACGAATCAACTCTGGGTGCAGACCATGAATACCGAGGTCGATAGCTGTACGCTTACCAGTTTCGATAATTTCATTATCCAACTGCTTCTTCACCTTGGCTACCACCTCCTCAATACGGGCTGGGTGGATACGGCCGTCAGCAACCAACTGATGGAGAGCCAGACGGCAAACCTCACGACGAACAGGGTCGAAGGCTGAGATAACGATTGCCTCAGGAGTATCATCCACAACGATTTCTACACCAGTTGCTGCTTCCAGAGCACGGATATTGCGGCCTTCACGACCGATAATACGTCCCTTTACCTCATCATTATCGATATGGAAAACGCTAACAGAGTTCTCAATGGCTGTTTCTGTAGCAACACGCTGGATTGTCTGAATCACAATCTTCTTAGCCTGCTGGTTAGCATTGAGTTTGGCATCATCCATAATTTCGTTCACATAGCTTGCAGCATCGAGTTTAGCCTGATCTTTCAGACTCTCAATCAATCTCTGCTTAGCCTCCTCAGCGCTCAGACCAGAAAGCTCTTCCAGTTTAGCCTGCTCCTGTTTCTGCATCTTATCAAGTTCCTGCTGCTTTACAGACAAGAGTTTCTTCTCGTTGTCAACACGCTGCTGATACTGATCAATCTCCATCTTGCGTCGACCGAGGTCTTCCTGACGCTGATTGAGAGAAATCTCGCGCTGCTTCAACTTATTCTCATTCTGCTGGATGCGAGAATTACGCTGCTGCACTTCTTTTTCGAGTTCCGCCTTCTTGTTGAGGAATTTCTCCTTCACTTCCAAAAGCTTCTTCTCTTTTACTACTTCTGCCTCTTTGTTGGCAGCTTCTATCATTTCATTATATTTTCCCTTAATGACATAACGGAAAATGAAATACCCAGCAGCACCGCCGATAACAAGCGCCACCAAGGCTGCTATAATAGTTACTATCATTATATTATATATATGTTTATTAATATTCTTATTTCAAAGCGTCTTCAATCTCGGAGGTAAGCTTCTCAAGAATATCATCATAAGGTTTCGTATCATTCCGATCCGATTCCTTTTCATATCTCAATGCCACATCAATGAGCGCCATATACAGGATTTCCTTATCGCTCTTTCTGCCTTTGAAAATCTTGGTATATGAGTTTACAATATCATCTATCAGCTTAGCTGATTTACGATAATACTCCTCGTCTTCCCTAGGTATTCTTACCGAAAGATCTGTATCATAGACGTGTAACCGTATGAGTAATTTATCTTGTTCTGCCATCGTTCCGATTTTTACTTTTCACCCAATAGTGTGATACACTTATTGACATCTCTTATGAGCTTGGCGATGCGCTTCTGAGTAGCTTCCATATCATTGTCAGAAATCGTCATCATCTTTGCCATCTTCAAGCTGTCGTAATCACTCTGCGCTTGAGCCAACTTTTCCTCCAATGCCTTGATTTTGGCATCGCGCTCATCCACCATCGCATAGAGTTCAGCATTCTCCTGCTTGACCTCGTCAAACTTGAGAATCATCTGCCTTACTCTTGTGGCAAACGTATTAATTGTTTTCTCATTTGCACTCATGACTATTATTTTTGGCTACAAATTTAAGAGAATTATTTGAATAAAACAAATATTCTGCTATTTTTTTTCATTTTGGGCGCAACATTTGTTACTTTCCCATCTTTTGCTTTGCCTTTTCTACGTCTTCATCTGATGGACGTGGCTCTTTTTTGGCAAGCATCAATACCTGGAAGGTAAAGTCGGTTACCCATTGCTGGCTGAATGCCAAGCGCTTGTTGAACTGACGCAACTGAAGCACGGTTTTCAGCACACTGGCATCAGAGAAATCATTCTTAGTGAAGATATCTTCTACAGTTTTAGCAGTCAGCTTGTAAAGTGAATTCTTCATGAAGCTAGGCAAACGGAGCTTAAACTTCATCAAGTTGCCCATCAGCATCATCAGATCCTGTGTGAAGTTCTGGAACTGGATGAGATATACATTGACATCCTGCAGTTTGTGACAGTTCTTACGGATACTGGAATCTATTTCCTTAAAGAAGGCATCATCCGTATCATAGATATTCTTCATCATTTTCTTCACCTGAACCTTTTCGCCAATACCCAGGCGATTGTTGACCGTCGGAACATGCAGACTTGTCTTGAAGACACGCAAGTCTGGCAACATGGCCAAATTGGTGATACCTAACTGAGAAGCAAGTGCAGCCTGAAAGTATACACGGACCAAGGTCATGTAATCTTCCATTCCACCTACCTTTTTATCGTCGTCCTTACGACCGAATAGTTTTGCAAAAATTCCCATTCCTTTATTATTTTATTTTCTATTTCTATTTAAATTGTTCTGCAAAAATACAATAAAATCAGTAAATACCCAAATCAAAGCGACGTTTTTTATATAAAAAGGTGCTTTTTTTATCAAAAAATGCATTTTTATGGCCTATGATTTCACTAATTCAACTTTTTTTAGTAACTTTGCCGCGTTTTAAAGATAAGACTATTCAACTTTATTATATTAGAAATAGAGAAGATATGAAAGGAATCGTATTAGCGGGAGGTTCGGGTACAAGACTTTACCCTATTACCAAAGGTATCAGTAAGCAATTGATACCAATTTTTGATAAGCCAATGATATACTACCCTGTTTCCGTGCTAATGTTGGCAGGAATCAAGGAGATTTTGATTATATCTACCCCATTCGACTTGCCTGGTTTCAAACGTCTGTTAGGCGACGGCAGCGAATTGGGTGTACACTTCGAATATGCAGAACAGCCCTCACCCGATGGTCTGGCTCAAGCCTTCATCATTGGCGAGAAGTTTATCGGTAATGATACAGCCTGTCTGGTTTTGGGTGACAACATTTTCTATGGTGCCGGTTTTACGGGTTTACTCAAGGAAAGCGTAAAAGCTGCAGAAGAAGGACTGGCAAGCGTATTTGGCTATTATGTCAACGATCCGGAAAGATATGGTGTGGCAGAGTTTGATGAAAACGGCAACTGCCTGAGCATAGAAGAAAAACCGGAAATGCCTAAGAGCAACTATGCGGTTGTAGGACTCTATTTCTATCCAAACAGCGTGGTGCATGTGGCTAAAAACATCAAGCCTAGCGCAAGAGGTGAGCTGGAAATAACAACTGTAAACCAGTACTATCTGACAGAAAAGACTCTGAAGGTAAGAACTTTACAGCGCGGTTTCGCCTGGCTTGACACCGGTACCCACGATAGCCTTTCGGAAGCCAGTACCTTTATAGAAGTCATCGAAAAGAGACAGGGGCTGAAAGTGGCATGTCTGGAAGAAATCGCATTCAAACAAGGATGGATTGACAAAGAACAGTTGCTGAAACTTGCCCAACCGATGCTCAAAAACGGTTATGGACAGTATCTGAAAGAACTAGCGGCAAGCAGATAGCACAGATTCTATCATTTATCTTATACAATTTAAAAAGGTGTAAACACAATAGAATATAAAATAATGGAAGAAACAAAGAACTTAGAATTGGGAAGTGGACAAGAGCAAGAAGAGAAGTCAGCTATCGACTTCCAATTGATTTACTCTACACTTATCCTTAACTGGAAATGGTTCGTTCTCTCACTCATTGTATGTTTGGGAATGGGGTATCTCTACTTGCGCTATACAAGACCTCAATATCAGGCTACAGCAAAGTTGTTGATTAAGGATGACGACCAGAACAAGAGCAGCGGTATGGGTAACAGCATGATTCAAAATGCTGCAAACCTCGGTTTTATTTCAAACTCAAACGGTATAGACAATGAGATTGAAATCCTTTCTGCACAAGACTTGGCCACTCAAGCTGTAATAGACATGAAGTGTTATGTGAACTATTATCACAAAGGCACATTCAAGGATCAGCTGGTTTACAAAGAGCAGGAAGTCAACGTAGATTTAGACCTGGCTCATCTCAAGAAACTGAATGCTCCTATCAAACTCAAAATTGAGAAAGACGGCAACCAGTATTTGGTTACAGGTTCATACTATATTCCTGTTGATGCATTCTCATCTCAGAAGGAGCCTGTAAAAATCGAAAAAACTTTAGCAAGTTTACCAGCAAGCATCAACACCCGCGTCGGAACGCTCAGTTTCACAAAGAATGGCAATTTCAAGTTAAAGGACGGAGAAAGTCTGAAGGCTATCATTGTTTCTCCAGATATGGCGGCTTCAGGCTATGCTAAAGCATTGGCAGTCAGCCAGACTTCCAAGACGACAACTATTGCCGAACTTGTATTGAAAGACGAAGATCCTCAGCGCAGTATCGACTACCTGAATACATTGATAAAGGTATATAACCGCCAGGCAAACGAGGACAAGAATGAAATTTCTTTCCGCACAGAACAGTTCATCAACCAGCGTCTGGAGAAGATCAACATCGAACTGGGCAATACAGAAGGCCAGCTCGAAAGCTACAAGAAGCGTAACAATGTTGTAGAGATGAAGCTCAACGCAACAGCTGCCCTCGCTAACTCAGACACATACGCACAGAAACTCCAGGAGGCTAACACACAGGTTGAACTTCTGAATGAGCTTGGCAAATACATGAACGAACCTGGCAACAGATATCAGCCTATCCCATCAAACGTAGGTCTGACTGATGAAAGTTCAACAGAGTTGATTAACGAATACAACAAGATAGCTCTGAACCGCAATCAGATGTTGCATTCTGCCAGTGAGAATTCTCCAACCGTTACACCATTGTCAGCCCAGTTGGATGACCTTACAAAATCTATCAAGCGTGCCATGCGCCAGGCTAAGCTGGGTATGGAAATCCAGCGTAACAGCATTGCCAAACAAGCTGCCATGTATGCTAGTCAGATAGGTAACTCGCCAGAGCAAGAGCGAGTTCTTACACAGATTGGTCGCCAGCAGGAAGTAAAATCTGGTCTTTACCTGATGCTTCTTCAGAAACGTGAGGAAAACTCCATATCGCTAGCAGCAACGGCAGACAAGGGTAAGGTTATCGATGCTCCTTCATTGGAAGGAAAGGTTAGTCCTAAGAGTCCTATCATTATGTTGATAGCACTGGTACTGGGTATTGCAATCCCTACCGGCATCCTCTTCCTGAGAGAATTCTTCAAGTACAAGATTGAGGGACATGAAGACGTGATAAAACTCACTCAGATACCTGTCATTGCCGATATTCCTGTGGCAAGCGACGCTGCCAAGAAGGAAGGAAAGGCTGACATTGTAGTTCACCAGAATGTAAACAACCTGATGGAGGAGATTTTCCGTGGCCTGCGTACCAATATTCAGTTTATGCTGAAAGAAGGTGAGAAGGTGATGATGTTTACCTCTTCTACATCAGGTGAAGGTAAAACATTCGTGGCATCCAATATCGGTATCTCGCTCGCCTTGCTGGGCAAGAAGGTTATCATGGTAGGTCTGGATATCCGCAAGCCACGTCTGGCAGAGCTCTTCGAGATTGACAACCACCATAATGGTATCACCAATCTGATTGTACACGACCATAATACATGGGATGACATTCAGAAACAGATTCTCTCTTCGGGTGTCAACAGTAAACTCGACCTCCTTATGGCTGGCCCTGTTCCTCCTAACCCAGGAGAGTTAGTAACCAGAGCAAGCCTTGACGACATTATCAGTCAGTTGAAGGAACATTACGACTATGTTATCCTCGATACAGCTCCTGTAGGTCTTGTAAACGACAGCTTGCAGCTTGGACGTCTGGCTAATCTCTGTGTATACGTCTGCCGCGCAGATTATACTCCAAAGGCTAGTTTCGGCATGATCAATGGTTTGAAAGCCGAGAATAAATTGCCTAACATGTGCTTAGTACTCAATGGCGTCGACCTCTCTAAGAAGAAGCACAGCTTCTATTATGGCGTTGGTAAGTACGGCAAATATGGTAAATATGGCAACTATGGTTCTTATGGATCGTATGGCAAATATGGCAAATATGGAACTTACGGCCAGTATGGCAGCTATGGTAACTATAGCAACAGCCACTATGGCAATGCCAACGACAACAGTATCAAGAAGTAATCAAAAACATACATACAACAAAGAAAAGAGTCTTTCTATCCAGATAGGAAGACTCTTTTAGATTTTAAAAACATTAAGACTATATGGCAACAATTGCAGTAGATTTTGATGGTACAATCGTAACCCACGAGTACCCGAAGATTGGTACAGAGCTACCTTTCGCCACAGAAACATTAAAGATGTTGATTAGAGACCACCACAAGCTTATTCTATGGAGCGTACGCGAAGGCAAGCTTCTGGATGAGGCAGTAGAATGGTGTAGAGAAAGAGGTGTTGAATTCTGGGCTGTAAACAAGGATTATCCTGAAGAGAGTCTGGAGAACAATAATCACTTCTCACGCAAGCTCAAAGCCGACTGGTTCATCGACGACCGAGGTATCGGCGGTTTGCCTGACTGGGGTGAGATTTATCAGATTATCACCAACCATACCAGTTATCGCAGAGTACTGAAGCAGAAATTCGGCGAGCAGCAGGAAGCCCCTAAGAAGAAGCATTGGTGGAGCCGCAGATAACAGATAAAGAAGATATTTCTCCAAAAGATATCATAATAGATACAATAAAAGATATCCCAATAAATAAAAAAGGTGTATTGCTCATTGGCAATACACCTTTTTTATTTATTGGAATGAATTTACTAGTCTGAATTAGAAGAACAAGTAGCGGTTATCAACTACATGAGCGTTCAGATAAAGCTCATTCATGAAGTTACCTGCATACTGCATAGCCTTCTGGCGGCACTTCTGCTCGTATGTCTTGTCATCGAACTTAACAGGACGGTTAGTCTTGTTTACAACCTGGAAGAGATAAACACCAGCGTTACCCTTCACAGCATGAGCAGAGAAAGCACCCTTCTTAGTACCTGCAACAGCACCAGAGAGAGCAGGCTCGCTAGCGCCAGTAGCTGCGATGAATACAGGAGCAGCGAAAGTAATCTGGTTTACAGAAGAAACCTTACCACCCTTAGCCTTAGCAGCTGCGATGTTCTTAACACCATTCAACTTAGCCTCTATCATCTCAGCCTTCTTATCCTTGAGCACCTCTGCCTTAACAGTCTCCTTGACAACTGCATCATTCAAATCACGATAACCGATATGATGAATCTTATCAAGAACCACAACCAACAGGTGGTTGTTGTCACCACACTCATAGAGAGGTGAAATCTCACCCTCCTTGCTATCGAAGATCCACTTCAAAGCCTCGCGTGTAGAATGGATGTTTGCTACATAGTGAACAGAAGTTGTAATATCCTTCAAGTCCTGAACCTTGTAACCTTCCTTAGCTGCATTCTTCAAGAGATCCTCTGACTTAGGATTAGCACTTACGAAACTAGAGAACTTGTTGTAAGCTGTACGGTAAGTACCCTGAGAGAAGTCGATAGGCTTCTTGATAACGGCAGCAGTATACTTGCTGACCATTGCCTTGCGGTCAAGAACCTGAAGAACTACATATCCCTGACCCAGCTGAAGCTGGTTCAAAGAATTGACAGCTGCTGTGTTCAATGTATTGATGAATGTCTTATTGTCCTTATCCATAGACTGGGCATACTCATATTGCTTGGTAGTCATCCAAGCCTTGTCACCAGTCTGACCATACTTCTTAGCGATAGCCTCGAAATCAGCACCACCGGCAATAGCGCCCTGAATAGAATCTGCCTTAGTCTTAGCCTCAGCTACTGAGTTAGCAGCAACCTGGATAACACGATACTGTACTGAATCAGGCAATTCCTGCTTAGCTACCAACTTAACGATGTTCAATGTGTTGTCACCAGCATTAGCCTTAACAGCAGAAGTAGAACCTACAGCCATAGAATCAAGCTGAGCAGCGATATCACGTGGGAAAGCATCCTTTGAAACAGGAATACCAAGATATGCTACAGTAGAAGCTGACTTACGTACAACCTCTGTAGGATCTGCAGCAGCAGACAACTGTGAGTGATAACCTGCAAATTCCTTGTTAAGAGCAGCACGGTCTGCATTAGAAGCCTGAACCTCGATATCAACGAACTTGATGTCACGGCTCTCTACAGGCTGCTTGAAGCGTGCCTTGATCTCATCATACTTAGCCTTCAGATCGCTTTCAGAAATCTTCACCTTATCATCCTGGATATCAGAGTATGGGAAAGCAGCCAACTGAATCTGGCTCTCTTCATTCTCCTCCTTGAAAGCCATCTTAGCCTCTACAGGATTTGACAGGAAGCAACCGGCGAGAAGAGCCTGATACTTCTGAGCCAAAGTCTGCTGGCGGAGAGTCTTCTCGATGAATGACCAGTAGTTGTAAATCTTGGTATACTGATCCATCATCTGTGCGTTAGCAGATGGGTTAGCCTTCTGTGCCTTGTAGTCTGCCAAGAACTTCTGGAGAGAAGATGCGTCGAAACGACCAGTCTGCTGATTAACGAAAGGAGTTTGCTGAAGCATAGGGTTAGTACCTGTCTTCAAGATGTCCTGAAGCTCTTCGTCGGTCACAGTGAGACCCAACTTGCTAGCTTCCTTAGCGATAATCTGGTTCTGGATATATGTATTCCATACCATATCCTTCACCTGATTCATCTGCTCTTCAGGAAGATTTTCCTGACCCTGTTGCATTTTAATAACTTCTGAATACTCATCAACGAGCTTCTGGAAATCCTGCACGCTGATTTTTTCGCCCAAAACCTCACCAATCTGCTGGCGCTCATTATTCTTTGCAGAATCGCAAGAGCGGAAAGCTTCCTCGGCAATAAAGGCGAAAAGGCCGAAACTGATGATACAAACCAGTATCACGCCTCTTTTTCTAATTGTTCCTAATGCTGCCATTACGTTTTAATTATTATTATTATTTTTATTTTTTCCTAAGTTTAGATTGAACCACTTTTGATGCTAGTAGCCAATTGTCTGCAAAAATACAAAAATAATACGAGAAAAGGGAATTTTTTGCTATCTTTTTTGACTATTACCTCAAAAAAAGCAAAAAATTCCCTTTTCCTGCTCAGCTATTTGATGATGTGGAGTTTAACAAGCTCTATTTTACGCGATGTTGACTTGATAATCTTGAACTCAAAGTTATCAAACTTAATCACCTCGTTGAGTTTAGGAAAACTCTGATATTCATGCAATATCAAACCGCCTACAGTCATATATTCATCACTTTCCGGCAGTCCAAGACCAAACATATCGTTCACCTTGTCAATCTCCAGTCGTGCAGAAAGAAGATAGTCACCATCATCGGTTTTCTTAGCTACATATTTGGCTGAATCGTGCTCATCTTCTATATCACCGAAGATTTCCTCCACGATATCTTCCAGACTCACCAAACCGCTAGTACCGCCAAACTCATCTACAACGATACCTAAAGACTTCTTCTGCTGCAAAAAAGTCTGCATCAGTTTCTGCGCCTGCATCGTTTCCGGCACAAAAGGAAGTGTACGGATATGATCCTGCCAACGTGAAGGATGATGGAACAGTTCGGAACTGTGAATATATCCCGCAATATGGTCTATATCCTCTTCATATACAATGATTTTCGAATTACCACTCTCTATGAATTTCTGCTGCAGTTCTTCGAGAGAAGTATCCATTTCAACAGCCTGAATCTCAGTACGGGGCACCATACAGTCGCGTACTTTAGTATCGGAGAAATCAAGGGCATTCTGGAATATCTTCACCTCATCATTAATTTCATCTTCATTGGTAGCGTTATCGATACTTGACTGCACAAGATAATCAAGGTCTACCTTAGAAAAGCCTTCATCCGCCCCCTCAGTATCCATCTTCATACCTATCAGACGCAGCAGGCACTTACTCAAGAAAGTACTGAACTTGCTGATAGGCCACAATACCACATAGCACAGATAAGCTACCGGACTGAAGATAGAAAGCAAGCGGTTCGGATTAGACTTGAAAAGCGTCTTTGGCAGAAACTCACCCGTAAAGAGTACTATCAGCGTAGACAGAATGGTATCTGCAGGCACCGTAAAGGCTGCATCAAAACCTGCGAAAATCGTATTGTCAAAAAGACGGGCTATCAGAATACCATAAACCACAAGGGCTATATTGTTGCCCACGAGCATAGTACTGACAAAGCCATTCGGATGATTATAAAACAAAGATAACAGTCGTTGCGTAAGGCCGTTTTTCTCCTTATCCATCTCCGCCAACATACGGTTGGAAGAGACGAAGGCAATCTCCATTCCGCTGAAGAATGCTGAGAAGACCATTGTAATGAGAATGCCTACGACTAAACTCATATCCACCTGTTCATTCATTATATCTTTTTCTTTTTAATTAGTGCATGATAGGAATCGTAGTGGCTCTGACTGGTGTAGCCGGCTGACGGAAGTTATTCTTGACAGAATCAGGCTGGCTGCTCAACGTATCGGCACCACCACCTCCTGTCAGGTCTCCCTTTTCAAAGCTACCCTTCGAATTGCTCACATAATAGCGCGTCATCTTTTCATCACTCCAGAAATGAGAACCCTGTAGCGTTCTTTCAGGAGTAACAAGTTTGCTGAATACGTTACTTGACAATTCGTGCTTATTCTGGTCCCAGGTAAGTTGCTCACTATTGAAGCGCAACCCATCTTTGGTCAGGATACTCACCCTACCATAAAGTTTCCATATTTTCTGCTGATCATAATAATAAGCTGTATCACACTGGATATAACTATTAATATGGAATTTCTCATCAAACTGCTCCAGCAAAAGTCCCTTATCAAAGATCCACAAAGATGGATTCTTGCTGGTATTCACCTCCCACCGTTCTGTTACGATGCGATATTTCATAACTCCCGAGTCGCTTACCAATGTATTTACACCATACGACGTCATCATCGCCACCGAGTCTTGCGGACGGATGGCGGGCGCAGTATGTTCTACCTGGTTCTGGCAACCAGCCAAAATCAGGAACATCAGGATACCGACAACATAAGAGCCTTTTATTCTATACATTATTATATAGAGATTCTATACATTATTATATATAAGCGGAAGATTAATCCATCTTCCACTTCTTAAACCAATCCTCGTTGAATGTGAATCCGATATTGATACGGAAAGAATTTTCCTTAATCAGATCCTTAGCCGAACTCTTCACCCACTGACCGCTGATATTCAGCATAGAGCGGTTGTTGTAAGCGTTCATGATAGGAATACCGAAACCAGCACTCACGGAGATTTCCTTCGGACCATCAACACCATTCATCTTAAAATAAGGTGTGGCATAGCTGGCACCTACACGATACTGAACACGCTTGAAGAAAGCACGGCTACGCTCTCCATAGCAATACTGGGCACCAAGATTAAACTTGCTTCTATCTTTGTAGATGCCATCCTGCAAAGTGTAATTGGTACCATCAAAACTAGGATAACCCAAGCTACCCCACTTCTGCAGACTGTAATCAAAGCCTACCTTCCACTGGTTATTATGATTCCACATCACACCCGCACCAATCATGGTAGGCAACTTATAAGCCTTGTCAATAGAGTAAGCAGTGGTATCGGTAACACCATTCTGAGTATCATTAGAAATGATATTCATATCAGCAGAAGCCCCCAGACCATGTCCTGGCGAGAAGGTGACACCCACGGTAGCCCAATCTTTCTTTGAGAACTGATGGGTATACTGTACACCGAAATCAACCTTATAGCTGTTCACCTGCATAGAATAGTAACGGGTGAGGGTCTTGTAATAAGAATTGCTGTAGCTGTTTGCTACACTTCTGTCTATACTACCCCAGAGATATGAGAAGTTGGCACCTACGGCCAAGCCCTTGACCGGTTCCCAACCAGCGCCGACGTATGCCTGATGCAAACCACCATCGCCGGAATAAGTATTAGTATAGTAAGCTTCCTTGTCAGCATTCACCCATTCTGATGCAGAATAATTATAGCCAACATTGGTAAAAGGAATGATACCGAAGCTCATACCTACATGTGGCAGCAAGCGGAAGCCTGCAACAACATACTCAAAATTTGAGTTGTTGGCATTCTTCTTCACACCATTCTCTTCAAAATTTGTCACCTGACCAGAGATACCGGCATCAAGGATGAAAGTCATCGAATCAATCGAAGCATAAGATGCAGGGTTGAGATAGTTTACCTGATTATGCTCATGAAAGCCAAGACCGACTCCATTCATACCGCGATTAAAACCAGAAGTCTGGTCCGACAAGATGCCAAGACCATACTGGCTGTATGGCGAATTAGTACCACTTTGGGCATTAACCATAAGGGCTGACCCCAACAATAGGGTTGCTAAAAAAAGCTTTCTCATTCTTTAATAATCATTCAAAATTATATTCAGAGTGCAAAAGTATTAAAAAAAATCTAGAAAAAAGAAGGATAATTGAAAATAATAAGGTATTTTTGCATCGTGAAACGTTTTAAGCATATTTTTAGTGCCATTTTAGCAGGAATTTTAATCAATTTAACTACTGAAGTGGCTGCACAGGATTTTTCAAGAGACAAGGACTCTGATATTTCTGTGCAGAACAGTCGTGTCAATGAAGAAGCTACTGCGTGGCTCGATTCTGTTGACATTTCTCTCCTGACTTGCGGACCAGGTCAGGAGGTGTGGTCGTATTATGGACATACCGCTCTCCGCATCCAGAACAAAGCTATGGGAACGGATGTTGCCGTCAACTGGGGTATGTTCAGTTTTAACAAAAGTTGCTTTGTACTCCGTTTTGTTTTCGGACTCACCGACTATCAGATCGGCATCTACCCAATGAGCGACTTCATTGCCGAATATGCACATGAAGGCAGATGGGTAAGACAGCAGCGCCTCCGTCTCTCCCGTACAGAGAAACTGGGAATTCTGAGAAGCATCGACAAGAATGCACAGCCGGAGAACCGCGTATACCGCTACAATTTCTTCTATGATAATTGTACGACCCGGGCACGCGAGATGATTCTCTCCAACATTGGGAACCAGAGTACCAACTTTAAAGATATCCCTACCACTTCTACCTACAGGGAAGAGATTCACAAGCTCAACGGACAGCACCGCTGGGCAAGATTCGGCAATGACCTTCTTTTGGGTTGTCAGGCAGACCGCCCTATCACACAAAGAGAATGGGAATTCTTGCCAGACAATCTGAGCAAAGACTTTGCCACAGAAGGAAGAACCGACTTTATTGATGCATCTCAGACTGCAGACGGCAAGACCAATGCAACAAGTGCCAGCGGCTATATCACTCTGGTAGATGAAACATCCGATATTATCCCTGCCCAGGCACAAATAACAGACGATACTCCTGTTACACCACAAATGATAGCCATAGCCCTGGCACTCATCATCATAGGAACAACGGTAAGAGAATGTGTAAAAAAGAAAAACTACTGGTGGTTTGATGCCATCCTGCTTGTTCTGACAGGATTACCGGGACTGATTCTCTTTGCCATGATCTTCTCGCAGCATCCTACCGTACAGATAAATTTCCAGATTCTGATACTGAATCCGCTCAACCTCATCTTTGCCTGGAAGACTGTCAAGAGGATGAAAGCAGGTCGTCAGTATTGGTATTTCGAACTCCTGGGATGGCTTCTGCTCATAGCCCTGTTCATGCAGATATGGCAGAACTATGCTGAGGGTATGAGTATTTTGGCACTTTCTTTGCTAGCGAGATACTGCGTCAAGTCGACCATGATGGATTTAAGTCCAAACAATTACGGTCTGCAGAAGCATATCGTAAAGAAATTCAGAAAGAATAAATAGACATTAAAATATACGTAAGGAAACGATTGGTACAACATCGTTTCCGAACAGAAGAAGATAAACAACAATGATGGTAAACAGATATATCACAGCCCTTTTGGTTGTCCTGGCGGCAACCGGCATGGAGGCGCAGACTTATCAGCAGGCGCTGAAGTTTGCGCTTACGGATATATCCTACGATGAATTCATCCAGCAACCGGAGGCGAAGGCATTGGAGGAGGACATTCTCTGCGTGCTCAAAGCCATCAAAGCGGCATCAGAAGATGAGAGCATCGCAACGCATCATCCTATCCTGTCGGCAATACTTGCCGCCAATTCTTCTGACATTCTGACAGACATTCATTCACATATTTATTATGATTCCCCTACGGAGCATAGATACAAAGTTCCGTATGGGAGTATTGTTATTCGAGGTCCAGACTGCTGATTTTATGCTTTCAGTAAGCAAAACTCAGAAGATTTGCCATAAAAACAGGTAATAATTGGCAATTCCTTGCAGATTTACAGATATTTTTAGTAAATTTGCAAGCTAGTTATAAACAACAGGAGATTTTACTCCCAAACATCATCGAATAATAATAAAAAATAAATATACAATGAACTTTAACAAAATTCTCCAGTCATTGTTTGGCAACAAGTCAACTCGCGATATGAAGTTGATCCAGCCAATCGTAGAAAAGATCAAGGCAGAGTATCCTAAGATGCAGGCCTTAAGCAATGACGAACTTCGTGCAAAAACAAAAGAACTTCAGAAGTACGTACAGGAGTACGCCAAGGAAGAGAAGGCTAAGATTGCTGAACTCAAGGCTAAAATTGAAGACACTCCTATCGATGAGCGTGAAGGTATCTTCAACCAGATCGACAAGTTAGAGCAGGAAGCACTCGACAAGTATGAGGAAGCCCTCAACGAGGTTTTGCCTCAGGTTTTCGCTATCGTTAAGGATACTGCTCGCCGTTTCGCTGAGAACGAGGAAACAATAGTTACTGCTACCGACTTCGACCGCGAGTTGGCTTCTAATCCAGCTAACGACTTCGTTACCATTGATGGCGACAAGGCTATCTATCACAACCACTGGACAGCCGGCGGTAATGATATGAAGTGGGAAATGATTCACTACGATGTACAGCTCTTCGGTGGTGTTGTTCTCCATCAGGGTAAGATTGCCGAGATGGCTACCGGTGAGGGTAAGACCCTTGTAGGTACAACACCTATCTTCCTGAATGCCTTGACTGGTAATGGTGTTCACGTCGTTACCGTGAACGACTATTTGGCTAAGCGTGACTCTGAGTGGATGGGACCTCTCTATATGTTCCACGGTCTCTCTGTAGATTGTATCGACAAGCACCGTCCTAATTCCGACGAGCGTCGCAAGGCATACCTGGCAGATATCACCTTCGGTACCAACAACGAGTTCGGTTTCGATTATCTTCGTGATAACATGGCTACCAACCCAGCCGATCTGGTACAGCGCCAGCACAACTACGCCATCGTCGATGAGGTCGACTCAGTGTTGATTGATGACGCCCGTACCCCATTGATCATCTCTGGTCCTATTCCAAAGGGCGACGACCAGATGTTTGAGCAGTATCAGCCATTGGTTGAGAAACTTTATGAGGTACAGCGCAAGCAGGCTACAGAATTGCTCGCCGAGGCTAAGCAGAAGATTAACGAAGGTACAAAAGCTAAGAATCAAGAACTCCTTGATGAAGGCTTCCTCGCACTCTTCCGTTCTTACAAGGCATTGCCTAAGAACAAGCCATTGATCAAGTATCTTTCTGAGGAAGGTATCAAGGCTGGTCTGCTGAAGACCGAGGAGTACTACATGGCAAACAACAACCGTGAGATGCCTAAGGCTACAGAGCCATTGTACTTTGTAGTAGACGAGAAAATGAATTCTGCCGACCTTACCGATAAGGGAACCGACTGGTTGGCTAAGCAGGTAAACGACAAGGAACTCTTCGTATTGCCTGATATCACAACGGAAATGAGTGAACTCGAGGCACGTACAGACCTTACCGACCAGGAGCGTCTTGACAAGAAAGACGAGATGCTGGCTCACTATGGTGTACAGAGCGAACGTGTTCACACCTTGCAGCAGCTCCTGAAGGGTTACACCATGTTCAATAAGGATGACGAATATGTTGTCATGGACGGACAGGTGAAGATTGTGGATGAGCAGACAGGACGTATCATGGAAGGCCGTCGCTGGAGCGATGGTTTGCACCAGGCTATTGAAGCTAAGGAGCACGTAAAGGTAGAGGCTGCTACACAGACCTTTGCTACCATCACACTTCAGAACTACTTCCGTATGTACCACAAGCTCGCAGGTATGACCGGTACAGCAAGTACAGAGTCAGGTGAGTTCTGGGATATCTACAAACTCGATGTTGTTGAGATTCCAACCAACCGCCCTATCCAGCGTAAGGACTTGGATGACCGTGTATACAAGACTGCCCGCGAGAAATATCGTGCAGTTATCGACGAAATCGAGGAAACACGTAATGCTGGCCGCCCAGTCTTGGTAGGTACAACATCTGTCGAGATTTCTGAGTTGTTGAGCAAGATGTTGAAGATGCGCAACATTCCTCATAATGTATTGAACGCTAAGCTGCACCAGCAGGAGGCTCAGATCGTAGCCGAGGCAGGTCGCTCAGTAAACGGTAAGGGTGCCGTAACCATCGCTACCAACATGGCAGGTCGTGGTACCGATATCAAGCTGACTCCAGAGGTAAAGGCTGCAGGTGGTCTTGCCATCATCGGTACAGAACGTCATGAGAGCCGCCGTGTAGACCGTCAGCTCCGTGGTCGTGCCGGTCGTCAGGGTGACCCAGGTTCTTCTGTATTCTATGTATCATTGGAGGATAAGCTGATGCGTCTCTTCGCTTCTGAGCGTATCGCCAAGGTAATGGACCGCCTCGGTTTCGAGGATGGCGAGCGTATCGAGAGCCCAATGATCAGCAAGAGCATCGAGCGTGCTCAGCGCAAGGTTGAGGAAAACAACTTCGGTATCCGTAAACACCTCTTGGAGTATGATGACGTGATGAACCGTCAGCGTACCGTTATCTACGAGAAGCGTCGCCACGCCCTCATGGGTGAGCGTATCGGTATGGATATTGCCAACATCATCTGGGACCGCGTATTGAACATCGTCAACAACAACGACTTCTTCGGTGCCAAGGAAGAGTTCCTGAAAGTTCTCGCTATGGAGATTCCATTCAACGAGGATGAGTATGAGAACGGCAGACGTGAGGATTTGGCTGAGCGTGCTTTCCAGGAGGCTATGGCTACATTCAAGCGTAAGACAGACCGCATCCAGGCTACAGCTATGCCTATCATCAAGCAGGTATACGAAAACCAGGGTGCTATATACGAGCGCATCATGGTGCCTATCACAGACGGCAAGCGCATGTACAATATTCCTTGCAACCTCAAGGAGGCATACGAGAGCGAGGCTAAGAACGTAGTGAAGGAGTTTGAGAAGAGCGTTGTTCTCCAGATTATCGATGACGACTGGAAGGAGAACCTCCGCAAGCTCGACGAACTGAAGCACTCTGTACAGAATGCAAGCTACGAGCAGAAGGATCCTCTCCTCATCTTTAAGTTGGAGAGTGCCAAGGTTTGGGATGCCATGATTAATGACATGTACGACCGTATTGCAAGTATCCTGATGCGTGGTCAGATTCCTGTAATGGAGCAAGAGCAGCCAGTTCAGGAGGCAGCTCCTGAGCAGCACACTCAGCAGAACTATGTAGAGAGCAAGGTAGATTTGGATGCAGAGCGTGAGGCACAGGAGGCAGCTGCAAACCAGGATACCCGAGAGGGCGCACAGGTAAACCGCACTCCTTACCGTGCAGAGCACATGCCACGTCCTAACGACCCATGTCCATGCGGAAGCGGCAAGAAGTTTAAGAACTGCCACGGCAGAAACCTGTAATCACAGAAAATGATGATGCTCTTATATATAATAAGGTATAAGAACATCCATCATCAGAAATAATGATAAGAATACCTAGATTTGATGATACTCTCATCATTTCTAGGTATTTTTGTTTTAAAACTACATTATTGCTACCAAGTTGCAAAAATTATTAGTATTTTTGCAGTCGAAAAGAAAAAGAGTTGACCATTAGGTTATGCCCCAAAGAAAAGAACAAGATTAAAACAAGGAAAGATATATGAAATTATCAGAACTTAAAACAGGTGAAAGCGCCGTTATCGTCAAGGTATCAGGACACGGTGGCTTCAGAAAGAGAGTCATTGAGATGGGATTCATCAAGGGCAAGAAGGTAGATGTACTCCTTAACGCCCCACTCCAGGATCCAGTAAAATACAAGATTATGGGCTATGAAGTTTCTCTCCGCCACAGCGAAGCCGACCATATCGAGGTGGTTTCCATTGATGAAGCCAAGAACGATGCAAAGCTCAGCAAGGCGGAAGAAGAAGACCGCCAGCAGGTAATTGACTCAAAAATAGTAGATTCCAACGATAGCGCCGAGCAGGCGCTCGGCGACAAGATGCTCGTGGCTGAAAGAAAAGACAATGCCAGCAACGAGGCTTTGGCTGAGCAGGAAGCAGAACGACTCCACCGCGTCATCAATGTGGCACTGGTAGGTAACCCAAACTGCGGTAAGACTTCCCTCTTCAACTTCGCATCGGGTGCTCACGAACGTGTTGGAAATTATAGTGGTGTAACCGTGGATGCCAAGGTGGGCGAAGCCGATTTCAACGGCTACCACTTCAATCTGGTAGATCTACCAGGCACCTATTCGCTTTCAGCCTATTCTCCGGAAGAACTCTATGTGCGCAAGCAGCTCATCGAGCATACGCCGGATATCGTCATCAACGTCATCGACACCAGCAACCTGGAGCGCAATCTCTATCTCACCACACAGTTGATAGATATGCACATCCGCATGGTCTGCGCCCTCAATATGTTTGATGAAACCGAGAAGCGTGGCGATAACATCGACTACGACAAACTGGGCGAACTCTTCGGTATCTCGATGATTCCTACCGTCTTCACCAATGGCCGAGGCGTGGACAAGCTCTTCGAGACCATCATCGAACTCTACGAAGGCAAGGAAGATTCCAGCGCTCACTATCGCCATATCCACATCAACCACGGACATGAGATAGAGCACGGCATCGAACATATCCAGAAATATCTGAAGGCAGATGATTCCATCCGCCAGCGCTACTCTACCCGATACCTCTCTATCAAGTTGTTGGAGAATGATAAGCACGCCGAGGAATACGTAAGCCGTCTGAAATCGGCCAAGGAAATCTTTGCAGCCCGTGATGAGGCAGCCAAGCGCGTGAAGGAAGAGACCCTGGAGGATAGCGAAACCGCCATCATGGATGCCAAATATGGTTTTATCCATGGCGCATTGCAGGAAGCAGGCTATGAACCGGGCAAGGCGAAGGATACCTATCAGGTAACCCACCTCATCGACAGCATCCTGACCAATAAATATGTAGGCTTCCCAATCTTCGTTCTCCTGCTGTTCATCATGTTCTCAGCCACCTTCGTACTGGGCGAGATTCCTAAGGGATGGATTGAGGACGGCGTGGCATGGCTGGGCGAGTTCATCAGCAATACAATGCCGGATGGACCAGTGAAGGATATGCTGGTAGATGGTGTGATTGGTGGTGTAGGTGCCGTGATTGTCTTCCTGCCACAGATTCTGATTCTGTATTTCTTCATTTCTTATATGGAGGATTCGGGATATATGGCTCGTGCAGCCTTCATCATGGATAAGCTGATGCACAAGATGGGGCTGCATGGCAAGTCATTCATCCCGCTGATTATGGGATTCGGATGTAACGTACCTGCAGTGATGGCAACAAGAACCATCGAGAGTCACCGTTCGCGTCTGGTTACGATGCTGATTCTGCCATTGATGAGCTGTTCTGCTCGTCTGCCAATCTACATCATGGTCATCGGAACGTTCTTTGCCATCCAATACCGTTCGCTCATCATGGTATCGCTCTATCTCATCGGCATCTTCCTAGCCGTGATATTGAGCCGCATCTTTGCCAGTTTCGTGGTGAAGGGCGAAGATACCCCATTCGTTATGGAGCTGCCTCCTTACCGCTTCCCTACCTGGAAGGCGATAGGCCGACATACCTGGGAGAAGGGTAAGCAGTACTTAAAGAAGATGGGTGGTATCATCCTTGTGGCAAGTATCATCGTATGGGCTTTGGGTTATTTCCCTCATAATGAAGAACTTGATACCCAGGCTCAGCAGGAACAGAGCTATATCGGCAGAATCGGTAAGACCATCGAGCCTATCTTCACCCCACAGGGTTTCGACTGGAAACTGGATGTGGGCTTGGTTTCCGGTGTGGGTGCCAAGGAGATTGTAGCCTCAACAATGGGCGTGCTCTACAGCAACAACGACAGTTTCTCTGATGATCAGGATTACAACGATGAAGACGGAAAATACGAAGTCTTGAAGAAGCAGATGACTTCAGACCTGAAGAAGACCTACGGTTACAGCGATGCCGAGGCAGCAGCGAAGGCAACGCTCACCGCCTACTGTTTCCTCCTCTTTGTATTGCTCTACTTCCCTTGCATCGCCACCATCGCTGCCATCAAGGGCGAGACGGGCAGTTGGAAATGGGCAGGCTTCGCTGCCGGCTACACCACGCTTCTGGCATGGGTAGTATCAGCCCTGGTCTTCCAGATAGGAAGTTTGTTTATCTAATCAAGGTGTCTGCTTTAAGAAAACAAACAAAGAGAGCGCACAACACCTGAACGACAGCCGCACAACAGCTGAGCGACGCTCGCACAACACCTGTTGTGCAAGCGCACATCAGCTGTTGTGCGGCTCACTATTTAATATATCCTGAAGACTTATTCAATATATCTGAAAGACTTCAAGTAACTGTTCGGAAGACTTATGTCATATCCTTGAACGCCATCAATCATATCCTTAAACGACATCAACCATATCATTAGAAGACATCAACCGTATCCTTATTCAAGATAATCTCTTTCCTACCTTTGCGGCAACAAACGCAATCATCAGACCCAGACAGGCGGCAATACTGATGGCAATGCGGAGACCGGTAGCCTCAGCAAGCCATCCGATAACCGGAGGTCCTACAAGGAAACCGAAGAAACTGATGCTCGAAACGATAGTAATGGCGATGCTCGCCTTGATGGTTCCCAATTTTCCGGCGATACTGTAACAGATAGGAACCGACGAAGAGATGCCGAAACCTACCAGCAGGAAGCCCAAGGTGGCAGGAATGAGATAAGGCAAGGCAGCAGCCAGCCACAAACCGCCCAATATCAAACCACCACAAACCTTCAATACTCTGGCTGGGCCGTATTTCGTAACAAACCCATCAGCCATGAATCTACCCAACGTCATCGCACCCATACCAGCCACATAGCCCGCACGGATAAAAGCCTCATCGGGTTTTACTACTGATGAAAAATATACGCTACTCCAATCGTAAACGGTACCTTCACAGAACATGCCTGCAAATCCCATCAGTCCCAAAAGGAACAGAATCGGGTCGATGGTCTTGAAAGAGAACTTCGGAACATCCTCCTCTTCTGCTTTCGCCATGGCATCATTAATAAGAAAGCGGAAACCGACAGCAACGATGAGAATACTCAGAGCCAGGATAGTTCCAAAGTGGACATCTATCGGGAGCAAAGTGTTGGCAAAGATGGCACCGATGATACCACCGGAGAATCCACCCAGACTCCACAGACCATGAAACGACGACATGATGTTGCGCCCATACATCTTCTCTACCAGACATGCCTGCGTATTGGTGGCAATGTTCATCAGATTCGCCATCATTCCGAAAGCAATAAGACTCAAAATCAGATGAAAAACCATAGTACTGCTACCGATGCTGAAAAGAACCAGGGCATAGAGCACCTCAGAGAGAACCAGCATCTTCTTGCTGCCAAATCTACTCACCAGGATACCCGAGAAAGCCATCATCAGAAGTTGGCCGATAGGAATGGCGAAAAGCACCGTTCCCAACTGGCCGTTGCTCAGATGCAACATCTGTTTTACATCCGGAATACGGCTTGCCCAACTGGCAAACACTACTCCCGGCACAAAATAATAAGCCGCAACCGCCACTCGCTTGCGCGCCAAATCACTTAAATTACTCAAACTGACTGTCATCCTTAATAATATACCTATTATAAATACTCATTTCTATTAGCGGCTGCAAAATTACAAAAAAAAACAGAAAAAGACTGATATTTGAACAATAAATGTTGCGCCGTTTGAGATTTTTGCCGTACCTTTGCACTCAGAAAAAGAATTAAAAACAAACTAGCAATGAAGAAACAAACAATGATTAACCTGGCACTCGCCCTCACTCTGGCAATGCCTACTCTACCCGCCTTCGCCCAGAAGGCGATGAGCAAGAAAGAAATTGCCGAAAAAGAAAAGACTTTCAAGAACCTTCAGCATCCTTGGAAGGGAAAGAAGGTGGCTTACTTCGGCGATTCCATCACAGACCCTAACATCAAGGCATCAAAAGTAAAATACTGGGGATTCCTGCAGGATTGGCTCGGCATCACCCCTTACGTTTATGGTGTGAGCGGCAGACAGTGGAACGACATTCCCCGACAGGCTGATCTACTCCAGAAAGAGCATGGCGATGATTTCGATGCCATCCTCATCTTTATGGGTACCAACGATTACAATAACGGTGTGCCTGTAGGCGAATGGTACACGGAGACTTTCGACAGCGTGAGAGTTGCCCGCCACAAGCCAAGCGAAATGGTACAGCGCCGCCACCGCCACTTCTGCATGGACAAGAATACATTAAAAGGTCGCATCAACATCGCCATGTCGAAGTTGAAGCAGATGTATCCTACCAAGCAAATCGTGGTGATGACTCCTGTGCATCGTGCTCTCTTTGCCAGTGGTGACAAGAACATCCAGCCAGATGAGATGTACGAGAATGCGCGTGGCATCTTCTTCGATGAATACGTGAAAGCTATCAAGGAAACAGGCAATGTCTGGGCGGTTCCGGTCATCGACCTCAACTCCCTTTCCGGTCTCTTCCCTCTTTACGATGCTGGTGCGCAGATGTTTAACAAACCGGATAGCGACCGTCTTCATCCTAATGATGCCGGGCACTCCCGCATGGCTAAGACCATCATGCAGCAGCTCTCTGCATTGCCTTGCGTCTTCTAGAAATCCGCATCATTTTCTGCCCGCGTACTTGAGCATCTATACCCACGTACAGTAATCAATGCCTCGTTTCTCACACTCTCCTCGCAGGGCGGCGAGGAAGTAGCTGCGCTCGCTGCCCCAACCACGAACCTTGCGCTCGTGATCTACGGTCTGCTTCAAACGCTCATCGCTGTAAGCGGCAAAACGGGCTGCATACTCTGAAATTCTTGACTCGGCATAGCCTGCACCAACAGTTGAAGACTCAGCATTAGCTACCTTAATTGTTGATGACTCGGCATTAGCTGCCATTACATTCTCATTGTTCTTTAAATCTGAATTTGGATTCATAAAGATAATTATTTTAAGTTGTTAAACACTTACGCATTCTTTTACCACCGTGGTTATCTCTATGTGAAACTCGGTTGGTGTGCCACAACTGGGCAACTCTTAATGCTTGATTTCGGTTGCAAAAGTACATCATTATTCTGAAACCACCAAATTTTTTCGGGATTATTTTTCCTATTTTTTCCCTTCTTCTAAAGAAGAAGATTTTTCGGGGTAGCAGATAATAAGGAAGAGAAATCCTTTAATGGTTAAACTTTCCTATATTTGCATTATAATAGCATTATAATAATAAAATTATAATTACCTTTGTAAATTGACAATCAGAAAGATACAAACAATTGAAATATAAAAACAAAGAATGATATGATACAGCAAGTAGAATTTTCATTGCGTCCGCTTCCTCGCGGCTTTCACCTCGTAACCAACGAGGTGATGAGGAACCTGCCAGCGCTGCCTAAGACAGGGATTCTGAATCTCTTCGTAAGACATACCAGCTGCGGATTGTCGCTGAACGAGAACTTCGACCCAGATGTGAGACATGACTTGAAGGGGATCTTCGAAAGACTGGTTCCGGATGGCGACCCAAGATACCTGCACCAGGATGAAGGACCGACGGATATGTCGGCTCATGCAAAATCGAGCATGGTGGGTGTATCGCTCACCATTCCCATTACCAACGGCAGATTAAACCTCGGAACATGGCAGGGGATCTACCTCTGTGAATTCAGAGAGGGAGGCGGAAGCCGACACCTCATCGCAACGATTATCGGGGAATAAATAACCGTTGCGACGAATCGAAGACGCCTCTATTTCCTGGATGAATCGGAGGCGTCTTTATCAATTTCACGGAAAAGGCCGAAGTATCTCTTGCATACCCAGACGATGCCGACAACCATTGCTATGACGAGGATTCCTCTTAAAATTCCACTTAATATCTTTGGCATACAATCCCAAATAGGCAGAAGATGCATCGCAAAACCTAAAACCGCCGTCAATACCCACACACCGATGGTCAAGAGTTTCTCGTTTTTGATAGCTGGCTCAGGATCCTCTACTTCTACCAGATTTCTCAACTGGTATATCTTATAAAAAAAGAATACACCGTTCAGACATAAAAGAACACAGCAAGCTACCATTCCTCCAAAAAACAGATCCTCGTTATCTATCAAATCAACACAACTAATCCATAGAAATAAGAGAGATAATCCTACAGAAGCAAAGCGACTGCTGAGAGAAAGATAATATACCTGTCGGGCATTAACTATCTTGACGAAAGGCAAATCAATGGCTGTGGGATGATAGCTATGACACAAGTTTTGAACTGAAAAAAGTGTACCTACCGCAGCTATGACAATATACAGAAACCAATCATCAGATGTGGAATGAATGATGTTTCTGATGGTGAGCAGCCATATGGCAAGAACCAGGATTCCTACAATAAATTCAAAGACCCTGGCACTTGTAGAACGGTAAATCTTGACTTGCGCAAAGATGCCAGCTGGCTCTTCTTCATCACCATTCTTGAATAAATCAAGCACAAAATTAAATATTTTATTCTTCATCTTTCTTCTTCTCTTCTATTAGATTTGATTCATCTTCTTCCTTTGATTTCTTTGATGCAGCCTTCTTTTTCTTAGGCAGTCTGCCAGCCTTGCGCAGTGCTTCGGCGATGATCCATTGCAGCTGGCCGTTGGTTGAGCGGAACTCATCCTCCGCCCACGCTTCAATGGCACTCATCGTTTCCGAATCAATGCGCAATATAAAACTCTTCGTATTTGTTTCCTTTTTAGCCATACTTTTTAAATGCATGAACTTTCATGGCATGCTTCATCCACTTACAAAAGTTCTATTAATGATTCAATGTTCCCGTATTTACTACAGGCTGGGCAGTATCATCGCCACAGAGCACTACGAGCAGATTGCTGACCATGGCAGCCTTCTTGTCGTCATCAAGCTCTACCACATCTTCATCGCTCAACTTCTGCAATGCCATCTTCACCATCGACACGGCACCCTCTACGATCTTCTCTCTAGCAGAAATGATGGCTGAAGCCTGCTGGCGACGAAGCATCACGGCTGCTATCTCCGGCGCATAAGCCAGATAGTTGATACGAGCCTCTACTACCTCGATACCTGCCATTGCCAATCGCTCATCGATGCGAGCCTCCAACTCCTTATTGATTTCATCACTTCCATCTCGAAGCGTAATCTGATTCGACTTTTCCCCCTCGTCATCATCGTAAGCATACTGTCCGGCTACCTGTCGGAGAGCAGCATCTGCCTGAATCTGGACAAAGCGGTCCAGCATGTTCATGATCTGTGCAGCAGAAGCACCGATGCCTGCCTGACCCGTAGAACCCTCAGCCATGGTCTGAGTATCAATCTCGAAGATAGCCTTGTAGGTATCCTTCAGTTTCCATACCAGCACCATACCAATCATAATCGGATTACCCGTCTTGTCATTCACCTTGATAGGTTCGGCATCGAGGTTGCGCACACGAAGCGAAAGCTTCTTCTGACTGATAAACGGATTCAGCCAATAGTAACCCGGCTCTGTAAAAGTGCCACGATATTTACCGAAGAAAAGCAACACGCGAGCCTGACCCGGCTCTACCAGGATGAAACCGCAGACGCAGATGATGCTCAGGATGAGAAGCAGTACGCCACAAACACCACATACATTTGTCAGCCAGTCCTCTTGCGAAACGCAGGCAAATATAAACAAGCCAACTCCAGCCAAAAAGCCGATGATGTTTAATACTAACATCAGGATGCCATTCAAGGTCTTTCCCTGATACGTAAATTCCTTATTCTCCATAATTTTACTTTATTTATTACGTTATTAATGTTGATATCATTTTGATATCGCAAATATACGATATTAAAATGATATCACAAGGGCAGAAGATAAAGATTTCAAATACTTTAACAGAAAAAGGTCGTTGGGTAACTACTCAGCACCCCCTATGAGCATGAGTAATCGTCTTACTGTTGTACTACAGCAAGAATTGCATTGAATTTCGAA